>Ga0351907_1193_pt1 | contig 12885 bp, 15 predicted proteins | sample BONcelHT113001E6_FD_206861 | JGI IMG/M metagenome (GOLD analysis project Ga0351907, IMG submission 206861) | Enriched cells from coal bed in the Powder River Basin, Montana, United States - BONCAT cells T11 rep1 HSBNCT.T11.300.1.E6 ... | reverse complement strand
TAATAATAAAAAATTAAAAAACTTGTTTGGAATGTATAATATCTTTAAATCTAAAATTAATCTCAAAGATAGTGATCTTATGATAAAATCCTATGAAAAAGCAGGAAAAATTATTTCTGAAACTAGAGAAGAAGCAATTAAATTAATAGAAGATGGATTACCGATTATTGATCTGGTGAATTTTGTAGAATACAAAATTATTGAAAAAGGGGGTTTTCCAGCATTTCCATGTAATGTTTCCATAAATGAAATAACCGCACATTACACATCGCCGCCTGGAGATGAAAACATCATAAATGCAGGAGATCTGGTTAAACTTGATTTAGGAGCACATGTAAATGGTTATATTGCAGACAGCGCTGTTAGTGTTCTGGTTAATGGATACCAAGAACTGGGAGAAAAAAATTATAGCGAAGAACTGGGAGAAAAAAATCTTAAAATGATCGAAGCATCAAAAGAAGGTTTAGCAAATGCAATAAGTACTATAAGAGCAGGTGTAGAACTTGAAAAAATAGGAAGCGTAGTAGAGAAAACTATTAAAGATCATGGATTTCTTCCTGTGGCTAATTTAACTGGGCACAGCATGGATCAATGGATTTTACATTCAGGCCTTTCTGTTCCTAGTATAAGCGAAAAAAATGGGCATAAATTAGAAGAAGGAGATGTTTTGGCAATAGAACCTTTTGCAACTGACGGAATAGGGTATGTTACTGATATGGCTCACAGTTATATCTTCCGTTTTCTTAGAGATAGGCCTTTAAGAGTAATACATGCACAAAAAGTTCTCAATCATATAAAAAAAGAATATAACATCCTTCCATTCGCTCAAAGATGGCTTTTAGAAGGATTTGATGAAAATAGGCTGACTTCATCTATGAGGATGTTAGTTAAGTCTAGAATTGTTTACCCTTATCATGTTCTGAGAGAAAAAAGTGGATCATGGGTTTCACAAGCTGAACATACAGTTATTGTAGAATCAGATGGTTGTCAAATAATAACTGAATAATTTATTAATTTTATAAAAATGTGTTGTAAAATATTAAACAAAATAGTACAATATCCTTAAAAATAGGTTATTAATGAAAAATAAAATAAAAAAGAGAAATTAGAATGGAACAGGTAATCCCATTTCTTTTCTCTTGTCGATTGTTTTTTGATTTTTCTCTTTTTTCTGAGCAGATAATTTTTCTAGAAGTCCAAGACCCGGTTTAACATCAGCCATGTCTTTGGTCTCGAATATTCCAGCATCTATTGCTTGTTTGAATATAGTGTCTCCACCATCTGTTCGGGTTATAACTGTGGACCATCCATCAGGTGAACCAACAGATCCTGTAGATACATCACCTAATTCAGCAACGTAATCCAGACAGACATTACATCCAGACTGTTCATATCCATGGGTTTCTTTAAGTGGTATACTTAAAACATCGTCTTGAGTATAAACCCATAGCTTACCTTTACCAATATCCATTTTCTCTACTAAGTCTGTACTAATCCCCATTTTCTCTGAAACAAAAGTTTCAAGAGAGGCGAATGGGAAGTTTTCCATACAGTAAATACCAATTAGTAATTTTATTTTGTCGGCTAGGAATCGCACACCAAACGGATAAGATTGCATTTTTCGAATACCCATAGTTTGACATGGAATAGCAACAGTTCCTAATTTTTCAATACCATACTGACGAACTGCTTTTTTCAACATCATTACATTAGGAGAGAAAGTGTATTTGGTACCAGCAGCAGCAATGATTTCATCTGCAGTCATGGCCACCATAGGCTCTGGTTTCCACAATTCTTTTCCAGGCCCGGCCACTACAGCTCCTTCGATGATTTTTTCTTCCAGTGCAAAAGCTAATAATCCTGTGACAATTCCTCCATCTTGAGAAACTTTCTGGATTTGTTTATCAGTTGCTCTTGCAGAGACTATTTCTTTGTAAGTACCTAAAACCATTTTTTCAGCCTCCTATAGTCCTAAGTCCTTTTTGATTTGTTCTTCCGGCCACCAGCTTCTAGGACACTGAGTGTAACAGATTCCGCATTTTACACATCGGTCACCATTAACTTCAGGCCTTCCACTAGTCATGTCCACAGCTCTTGTCTGGCAGGACATGGCACATGTTCCACAGCCAATACACAAAGCCTGGTTAACCACGTATTTTTGTAGATCGCATCCACATCCTTCGGTCATACCTGCTAAATCTATCATAGGCTGTAAGTAATCCATATCACCATTAATTAAAGCCACTACTGTTTTAGCAATAATTTCAGGGGACGGAGGACATCCTGGTATAGCGCAATCAACTTTAATCAAATCAGCTATAGGTAAAAATGATTCATGATCTGGTCTTGCTTGCTGTCCACCTCGAGAGTATCGGGTGAAACATCCGGTAGCAGCACAGGAACCAAAAGCACATACCATATTTGCTTTTTCCCTAACTTCCATTAATTCATGCAGGCTGTGTTCATCCTGCAGACAAACAGACCCTTCTACAAGTGCCAGATCCATTTCTGGCATTTCCCATACGTCTGCCAGGGTTTGTCCATAAACAATATCCACCATGTTGGTGAGTAATTCGGCGAGAATGTCGTAATTCTCACTTAACGACATAACATCTCCGGTACATCCACTAAGGTGGATGTAACCAATTCTTGGTTTTGCATTTTCTTCGGCCACTTTTTCAACCTCCTGTTCTGAAGCTCCAACTTCTCCTGATTTTGCTGGTTTAGCCTCCTCATTAGCTGGTTTAGTTTCAATTCCTAAAAATCGCTTTATTTTTGAAATCAAGCTCATTTACTAAACCCCTATCTCCTTTAAAATCATTTTAATGGCTTCGGGAATAGCATTTTCTACTGGGGAAGTAAGCCCCATGACCACATCCGGGGCAGAAATTTCCTTAGGTTTGCATCCAATGACCATTACATCAATCTTTTCATTTAAATCATGTAAAGGTTGATTTACTGGCCAAGAGTGCATATTTTCATAGGATCCTTTCGGAATTTCATCGACATTGAATTTTCTCAGTGTGCCTGGTTCTGCTTTAAATTCAGCCACATCAACCACGATCATTTTTTTCCAGGAATCGTGGGGAAGGGAGAATACAAAATGGGGGCCGCCCGTTCCAGCATCAATAAACATAGCATTTTCTGGTTTTTCATTTTCATGTTCTTTGAAATATTCTTCCAAGGCCACAATAACTGCTGGACCGAAACCATCGTCTTTAAATAAGACGTTTCCGCAACCTACAACTATTATTTCTGCATCATATGGCATATTATTCCCTTTTTATCCATTAAATTCTGATAATTTCATTTTTAATGACACTACTATCTTCATCATCCACTACCATTACATGAGTAGCACATGAGAGACATGGGTCGTATGCTCGAATTACGTGAGGTCCGAATTCATGATGGAAACCTTCAGTTGCAGGACCCATAGTAGGTATATTCCAGGTTGTTGGAACTAAAGCACTGTAGAACTGAGTTTTACCATTGGCAACTTGGGCCATGTGTACATCCAGTCCTCTTGGTCCTTCAATAGCACCAATTCCTAATTTATTGGTACCAGTAACATCGAAATCAGCTAGAGTAGGAGCAGAAGTATCTAATTGATCCAAAATAGCAATAGCTCTGGATAAAGCAGTTTTCATTTCATAAGCTCTAGCTACATGTTGGGCTACAACACCAGTGTCATTGAATCCTCCAAATACAGAAGCTCTTGCTCTTGGCCCTACTTCTACGTTAACTCCATCATATAATGGAATAGTAGAACAAGCTCTTTTAGCTATATCTGCGTCATCATACCAGCTTTCAGGCATTACTTCGGTGAATCTATCTAAATCAAATTGAGTTCTGTCACCGTATGTTTTTGCACTAGCCAGAGTTGGTTGACCGTGAACACCTAAACCTTTAGGCAGGTCTTTATCAGCAATTAAACCAATCATCAATTCAACATGTTGATCAAGTTTTGGTTTTAATTGTTTTAATCTAGTGTAAAGTTTTTTTCTAGCTAATTCACTGATGTTATCAGCCATTCCTCCAATCCGTACATCGGATGGGTGAATACCTTCACCAGCCACCATATCTACTACATACTGTGCATTTTTCCGGATTTCGGAAACAGAGTTTATAGCAGTAGCCATAAGATTTTCAGGCACAAAATCAGCTGCTATTAGAAAATGATGAATAGCATGGCTGTTTACATCGTGGGCCATGAGAGTTAATTCTCTTAAAAGTCGTCCTGCTTTAGGTACTTCAATGTCCAGAGAATCATCCATGGCTTCAACTGAAGCTAAAGTGTGAGGTATAGGACAAACACCACAAATCCGCTGTACCATTACAGGTGCAGTCTCTGGGGCTTTTCCAGTAACTATTTTTTCAAGACCTCTTACAGGAGTAATACTAAAGTATCGACCCTTGGTCACGATTCCTTCATCATCGACTTCCATGACAAGTTCTGCATGTCCTTCTTGTCGTGATGTCGGCGATATAACAATCCTTTCGCTCAAATGTATCACCTCTTGTTTTTAAAGTTAAAAACTATCATTTTAATATTCTAATTATTATATGTTATAAGGTTTTCAATTGAAATAAAAGTGAAAGACATATATATAATGACTAATTAGTATAGTTTCTTTAAATCATTACACTACCTAAACTAAATTTAATAGAATATTTATTCATATTATACTTAGTGATAATTAATCGTTATGATCTTTTTCAAGTTTTAGGTATATAATATATTATAATTAATTTATTTGGGCAAATATAATGTAAAGTTTATATATATCTTCAGCATATAGATATAAATCTATTAAATACTAAATATATTATTAAGTTTTAATAAAACAAGTGAGATATAAAAATTATTAATATGATTAACTAGATAAGTAAATAAAAAATGATTCGAAGGTGAGTTAATGATAAGCTCAAAAATATTAATATCCGTGGTTATAGTACTATTGATAGGTGTAGCAGCCGCTAGCTATCAGATTAGTCAGACTCCACAATTATGGGATTATACAAATCCTCAGAGTAGTAGTTCCAGTCCAAAAGATGACCAACCATCCAGTTCTTCTTCTGACGTACAAGGGCAAAGTGGATCATCTTCTTCATCAGATAGTGTTCAAACTAGTAGTGGTAGTAGTAATGGAGGTTCTGATGTGAAAATATCGTCTTCTGAAGCTAAAAAAATAGCTGAAAAATATATTCAAGAAGAAGGAGCAACCGCTGGTACTCCTGAATTGAAAACAGTTGATGGGGAAAAAATATATATCGTGCCAATAACTATGAATAATAAAAATGTTGGAGAAATTTATATTGATCCTATCACTGGTAAAAATCTAGGAGGCGCTGGAGGAGCACCATAATGATTGAAAATAAAACAGAATGTTGTACTATTACATCGGAAGATATTGAAGATGCTATTGTATTGGAAGGATCTCCAGGAGTAGGTTTAATTGGAAATATTGTTGGCTGGCTTCTGGTAGAAGATCTCAAAATGAAGGAAATAGGATATATTGAATCCAAATATTTTCCACCATTAGCAGTTTTATATAAGGGAGTAGCCATCCATCCATTCAGAATATATGAAGCAGAAGGATTAGTATTGTTCTTATCCGATTTTATAGTGCCGCCCAATGTTGTTTATGACATGACTGGTGCTATTGTAGATTGGATGAATAGGAATAAGAGCAAAGAGCTTATTACATTTAATAGTATGGTTGTCCGAGAAAAAAATCAACCCACTGCAGCTGCTGGAAACACCAAAGAAACAACTAAGAAACTAGCAGATATGGGGCTTCCCATAATACCATTTGGAAACATAAACGGTTTGTCTGGAACCTTGCTAACACAGTGCGCATCTAAGAATATTCCAGCTTCTTGTTTATTTGCAGAAATATTAAATCCTTATCCTGATCCTCGGGCTGCTGCAAGTGTGATTGATGTATTAAATAAAATGCTGGATATATCCATTGATCCAGAACCATTATTAAAGGAAGCTCAGGAAATTGAGTCTAGGCTCAAAAAATTAGCTGAAACAGTGCAAAATGAAGCAGATTCCCCCATATATATGTGACTACTTAAAAATATTTTTTGTAAAATATATTAAAACCGTAGCAGTTAAATACTAAAACAATCTAACATCTTTTTATCATTTTCATATGGGCCCGTAGCCTAGTTGGATAGGGCGTCGGACTTCTAATCCGAAGGTCCCGGGTTCAAATCCCGGCGGGTCCGTTAATAAAACTTTTTTTAGAAATAACTAGTTAATTTTAATTTCAAAATAAAACGGTTATAATTAAGATTGATCATAATAAGTATTATAAAACATGTTAATAATGTTAAGGGCCCGTAGCCTAGCCAGGATAGGGCATCAGACTCCTAATCTGAGGGTCCCGGGTTCAAATCCCGGCGGGTCCGTTAATATCTATATAGAAAATTAATATACTGCAACTATACTCACATCAACTTAAACTATTTTAGCGTTATTAATATTAAAGAAAGTTTGATTATCCTATCTTAGGTTAAAGGGAACTATAAAATTCAAGAGATATTATGACTAAAAGGATTGTCTTAAAACTTTGATCCATATGTTTCAATACGGAATATAATTTCAATCACCTTTTTTAGAATCAATATCACATTTAATAGATTCCATAAATTCCAGTTGATTTTTAAAATTTCCAGATATTTTAAAGAATTCTTCCGAACTAATAACAATCACTAACTGGTTTTCCTCCAATAAATCAGTTTCTTGCGGCATTATTACTATTTTTTCTTCAGAATCTATCTTTCGACATATTCCCATGGTGGCTTTGAAGTTCATAATATAACCTCATTAATTAATAAAATTAAATTTGTTTTATTCTCTTATTTTAATTAATGTTTTAATCTTGCCTTCTGTAAATATATCTAAATTTCAAATGTGAAATAATTTTTAAATGTTAAATTCTAATTTTAAATTACATATATGTATCCAAACTATTTTCTGGGAATTTAATCTCACCATACTTTCCACCGCCCCCCGGGACTAAAATGATAGTTTTTTCACGAAAAGCATTGAGTGCGAATGCCATATCCGGGGATATTTCTTTTATATCGTCCAATGGAACACGTATCATGACATCAATTTCACTTCCCAAATTATTAACCAGATTTTCCCATATTCCCTGTACAAATTTGGTTGTGACACCTTTAGAATAAGTTAATGATATTATATCTGCTAAAGGCATAATATGGATGTATGGGGGCCTATGATAAGGATGATGAGGTTTTTTCCAAGAGGCTATTTCAGATATTCGATAATCCGCCCCTTTTTTAATAATTCCTCCACAGGAACATCTCATTTTAATATTACGAGCTTCTTCAGGATTAAATGTTTTATAACAACGCGTACATGCTGTTAAGTGGTACTTTCCTAAGCGAGGATCAAAACCATAATTAGCTTTTATCTTTTTCTTTTTTAAAGCTAACTTTAAAGAAGTGAAAGACACATCTTCCATTTCTATTTCATTGAATTCCCTTCCTAAACGATGCGGCCATGGCGAATGAGCATCAGAATTTGTCAAAAACGGGATATCCTCCAGTTCTTTTATTTTATCTGCCATATCTGTATCTGCAGAAAGACCCAGTTCCAAAAAGTCAGGTTTTTTTCCATAGCAATCCATATAACTATCATAAGCTTTATACATACTTGTCCATGGAGTAAAAGCATGAGCAGGGCCAATTAATCCATCACATTCATGTACAATATCCATTATTTCCGCCCCGCCCATTCTAACCCTAGGACGGCCTTCTTTTTCCTTATCTATAGAAACAATCTTTTTCCTAATTTCATGAGCAATTTCTATAGAAGGTAAAACCATTAAATGGTGTACCCTTTTATTATCTTCCACTTCAGCCGTTAGAATAAAATCACAGTCGTTATGGGAATAAATTCCATCCCCAGAAAAAGTTGTGCTATCTTCAATAATTTTCAACCAACCAGGATGCAATGCATCTCCAGTGCCGACCAAACGAAGTCCTTTAAATTTTGCTTGAGGAGCTATAGCGTCAATAACCATGTTATTGGATGTTGCTCTGGAAAAACAACTATGAATATGCAAATCCGCATTAATTCTCATATAAGAATCTTAGATGATTTTTCTATATATAATTAGATGTATATTTAATTAAATAAAATAAAAAAATATTACTATTGTTACTTACAAAAATTTAAAAAAAGTATATAAAATGAAATTTAACCAATATATCTAAGGTCTTCTTCGCCCGGAGGAACAGATGCCCGATTCATCATTTCCTGTTCCATTTGCTGTGCTTTAGATATCATTTGTCTAGTTTCACGAGCTCTTTCTTCGAGTCGTTCTGTATCAACTTCCAGATTCAAAAGAGAAACTAGTATCATAAGCAATGCCTTAGCTGCTTCTGCATCAATGAAATAACCTGGTGTTTCACCCATTAAACAGACACCCCCCATCCCTCTAAGAGATCCCATTCCCAACAGAAGGCCAGATGCCCCAATGATTCCACCATCCGCAGATCTAAGAATTACTTCATGTTCTTCCAATTTTTTTGCCAGATCTTTATTGGTTGCTGCTCCGTATACTTTGGATTTTTCTACAGGTTGTCCTGTTGCAAGACCGCCCAAAGTATATATTTCTTTAGCACCATATTTTTCTACAATATCCAAGATTAGTCCGCAAATTTCGTACTGGCCTTCAGGAGAAAGTCCTTGGGTATTCCCTACAAGGAAAATATAATCTCTTTCATCATCTCCCGCGGATTTTAGATAGTAAAATTCATTTTTCATGGTTTCAATAATGCCATCTTCATCAACAAGTACTTGTGGAGGAAATGACGGCGAATAAATCTCAGCCAGTTTTACAGCACCTAACTCTTCTATTATATGGTCTGCTACCAATTTCCCAACATGGCCAATTCCAGGAAGAGCTTCAATGAAAATAGGCTGTTTTAACTCTACCTCTTCTAAAACGTTTATAATGGTTTTTTTCATTGTATCCCTCATTTTAAAGATTAAAAAGAATAAATTTAGAATTTTAAGATCCTAAAAGTTTTTATTAAATTTCAAGGCCAATACAAACCTAAAGATTCAGATTTCCGAGGCTTTGTTCTGCATTTGTTTTTTAAGTATTCTACGATATTTTCCGTACTTATCCTCTGGAGAATATTTTGCTGGGTAAATTACACCTAAATCCCCTTCACAATATGGACACTTATCTTTAAGTGTATATTCACCACATGATTTACATCGTTTCATTTTCATTTTCATGGAAATTAATCCCCACTAATATATCTGAAAATAATTTTTTATTCAAGTTCACGACGGAATGTTCCTTCTCCTTCAGACGCTTCAACCATTTCTATGCATCGCTCAGCAGCTTCTTTTAAATCTTTTTCAGCCTGAATATAATCAGAAGATTTGACAATTAACCTATATCGAGGAGCCCCTACACATTGAATAACTATATTGTCTCCTTCAGCAGATTTAAGGGCTTTTTTAATAATTTCCACACCATTTGGAGCATATGACTTAATATCAATATAACCTGTAATTTGAACTTCTGGAGGTGTAATATTTTTCTTGGCGATTTTTGTTATGGCTGATGCCCATTCTTCACTTACGCCCTCATCAGTTAAAGCCGTTTCTCCTTCTTCTGCAGAAGCTTCAAATGCACCATATATATCCCCAAATCGTTCGATCATTAAGTACCCCACTTCATTATAAGCAGTGTCCAGATCCTTGTCCATGGACTTAGCACCGAGTTCCAAGAACTTTTCAGCCTTTTGTTCAATTTTCCAGGACTGAATTTTTTTGGTTCGCTGATCTTCCCGTATCCGCTTCATAGATACGTCCACATGTCCTTTTCTAGGATTGACCCGTAATACACGAGCAACAATTTTCTGATTTTCTCTGACGTGATCCCGAATATTTTTTACCCAACCAGAGGAAACCTCAGAGATGTGAATAAATGCCTCTTTGCCTTGATATTCCTCCAGGCTAGCAAAGGCACCGTAGTTTAAAACTTTATGTACAGTTCCCACTACTAATTCACCTTCATCAGGCCATTGATTTTTTCTTCTTACCATGAAAAACACCTAAAATCCTAAAATAAAATTAAAAATAGTTTAAAAAAAAATTAATCTAAAACTTCAACAATCTGGGATGTAATCTGGGATTTTCCGCCCTTTGGTTTAACCAAGGTTTTACCACAGATGATGCACTGTACCACAGAAGCTGCACGGTCAAATACGACCTGCTGATTTCCACAATCCATACATTTTACCCGCAAAAAGTTGCCTTTTGTGTTTTGAATTACTGCCATTTATAACACCTCTAGGCTACAAACTCTATTTTTCCATTTCTAAAGGACTTTTTTTGAATGTGGGCTTTGCCGCATTCTTTACACTTGAGTCTCAAGTCCAGTTTTTTTATGGGTTTGTTTCCAGACGGAAGGGGTCTAGGATAACCACGGTAACCAGCGGTGACTCTTCGGAACTGTCTTTGTCCCCATTTTAACTCACTAGCTTTCCTTCTTTTTGATTCAAATACTTCATGAACAGTATGTTTCTTACAGCTCGGGCAGTAAGTTCTCCTTTCTTTAGGCATCTTCATAATAATCACCTCTATTGTAAAAATAATCCACATCATAAATATTATAATAAATATTTGATCTGAATTCCATAAAATTGCTAACCCCATCAGGGGATAGAAAGATATATTATGTGTTTATAATTTTAATCTCTATTTATATGTTTGGATAGTAGAAACATGAAAATCATTTTGAATGAAAATTTCAAAAAAGACGTATATTCCAACGAACATAATTTATTAGAGTAAAATCAAATTTATCAATATTGAATTACTATATTAATTACTATATCAATCAAATTTGATAAATCGTCCTTTTCTGGCTTTTATAAAAATATGAGCATTAATTTCAGGCATTTTGACCACATCTTGTGGGTAAAATGGACCATAAACCTTCTTATCCACTCCCATAATAGAAGGCATTTGTTCAAATATCATCAATGTTTTTAAATCAATGTTTCTTTTTTCTGAATTTTTATTTTTCTTCGAAAGATTTTCTGGTTTAATGGGAGTATTGAACTCTGGAGATTCATTAAATTCCTCATGAGCAATAATATTCTCTAAATCATCTGGAATTTGATTTTCATCACTAAAATGAATATTTTCATTCTTTCCTATAGAACTCTTATTGGAAAGAGGATGAATTTCAGATTCATTTTTTTGATATTTTTTTTCCGGATTTTGAGAATTTTTCTTTGAATCAATATTATCTTCCGGCATATTTCCTATCGGTTTGCCGCTGTTAATTAAATTTTCTTCGAAAATTTCAATAGAGGGTATTATTTTATCCCTGTATCCTCTTAAAGTATCTATTAATGAAAAATAGAACTGTTCCTCTTCGGGTGTAAGATTTAAAGGAGTTGTATCTTGAAAATCAAATTGTGGTTTTCCCTTAAACAAGTGGTAAGACCTTTGAATATTCATTACCGCGCTATCAGTTATTTTATGTTCTCTCCTTTCACAAATTTCAGTAGCTATTCTTTGAGTATCCCTTAAAAGGTACTGTTCATTTGCAAATGGATCAGTTCCCAGATTATCCATTAAATCTTCAAGATATCGATGCACACGCTTGTAAAAGTCATCACCGACCCTAGCCAGTCCACTTTCGTTACGTTCTTTCTTCTGTATTTTCCTTAGTTTCTGGAAAAACTCGTCCAACCCTATTCCTCGCTTGAGTATACACTTATCAATTCAAAAATGAAATTTTATAAAAAAAGATTATTAATCTTCTGCTTCAATCCTAGGGGCCAATAAAAAACTCAGTTCTCCTTCTTCAGAAACCATTTTGAGTTTAAGATTTAATGGCATGTCATCACCCAGATTTATTGTGGCAACATCAGAAAATTTATCGGCTTTGAGCATTTCCTTAATTTTTTCCAATGAAAATACAGAACGAGCAGTAGTCTCAATCTTTTCACCATGCAAATATTCAATATTGGCATCTCCAAATTCGCCCTCAGCAGATGCCGCAAATCTATCTCCATCCACACTCATGGCTATTTTATCTGAAAAAATATCAATATCTTGAATAGAATCTTTAAGCAGACTAAATGGAACCTCAAATTCTGTAGGATATTCTAGGTTAGGAGGACTTGGTGCTTCATATTCAATATCTATCAGTCTGATTTTGAATCTTCTTTTAGCTTCTCCTTCAAAGGTTATAATAAAATTGCCCTCATCAAGTGACATGTAAACTCTATCATCACCTTTAGATCGTTTTAAAACCTTCATAAGTTCTTCGGTATCTACATTTATTTTCTCAGGTTCGTCACAAACGTATTCATCGAAAAGGCTAGCTTTTAGTTCTAAATGAACGAATGTGATGTGACTACGATCCAGGGCATCCAGACGAAAACCTTCGCTATCGGTCTGTATTTGTACTTCGTCTACAATGGAAGAAATTGCATCGAAACTGGTTTTCAGTATATTAGGGTCGCTTAATTCTGCTTTAAACATTTTCATCCTCCATCTAATATCCATATAAATATTAAAAGCGAACTAAGTGAAGTTCACTGATACATTAATGCATTAAATAGATGTATAATAATCAATATCTATGTATAATATTAATACTTATGCTTATAAATCATCAGGATAAAATGAGATGATATTTTACATTGTATTATATGATGATGTTTTTCTGAATTCTATATTTATTCCATCTTTTTATTCATTTTTTTCTATTTCGTTATCATTATCTGAAGGAATGTCTTCCTTTTTTTTAGAAGAATCTTTTTCAACTCCTTTCATTTCCTGGTAAATATTATCAAAAG
>Ga0351907_1191_pt1 | contig 13069 bp, 9 predicted proteins | sample BONcelHT113001E6_FD_206861 | JGI IMG/M metagenome (GOLD analysis project Ga0351907, IMG submission 206861) | Enriched cells from coal bed in the Powder River Basin, Montana, United States - BONCAT cells T11 rep1 HSBNCT.T11.300.1.E6 ... | reverse complement strand
TAAAATGCCAAGGCTTGATTTCATTCTGACCGAATCAGGCAGTACTGAAATAGCCATGTTTGACAACAATCAGATCGATATGGGTGATAATGCCCCGCCTGCTGAATATCCACGTCTTAAACGGGACGGTCGGTTGCAAATCTCTCCTTATCTTGGCACTTACTTCTTTTCTTTTAATGTAACCAAAGCCCCGCTAGACAATATCAAAGTCCGTCAGGCACTAACCTTGGCCATTGACCGTCAGTCAATCATTACTAATGTCACTAAAGGTGAACAACGTGTGGCACTGGCCTGGGTACCTCCGGGACTGTCAGATGCAAATCCGGCGACTGATTTTCGTGCTATTGGTGGCGATTATTTCAAAGATGCAGATATCCAAACTGCCAAAAGACTGCTGGCCGAAGCAGGTTATCCTGATGGAAAAGGACTCCCAGAAATTGAACTGATTTATAATACCCACGATGTTCATAAAGCGATTGCTGAAGCTATTCAGGAAATGTGGCGAAAAAATCTTGGGGTCAATATTCGTCTGGCCAACCAGGAATGGAAGGTCTTTATCAACACCCGTAGCAAAGGAAGTTATCAAATTGCCCGGCATGGCTGGATCGGTGACTATGCTGACCCGATGACTTTTCTCGACATGTTTGAGTCAACCAGTGGAAATAATGATTCTCAGTATAAAGACCCCCTCTATGACAACCTGATTCGATTGGCAAAATCGACTGGAAACCAGGAAATACGGATGAAAGCGATGCATGAAGCAGAAAAAATGTTGATCGATAATGCCATCATCGCACCATTGTACTTTTATACCCGGGTGACCATGGTAAAACCAAACGTAAAAGGTTATCAACGTTCAGTGCTGGGTCATGTTTACTTCAAGGGGGCCTATGTGGAGTGATGTCCTGTGATTAAATCCGTAATCAGTCGAATTTTTTCTATGACTTTGGTGCTTTGGGTTATCGTCACAGTCACATTTCTGTTGATGCATGCAATCCCCGGCGGTCCCTTCACTGCAGAAAAAGCGCTGCCGGAAGCTGTGTTGAAGAATATTGAAGCCCGTTACCGCCTAAACGACCCCCTGCCAAAACAATATGCTGATTATTGGGCAAACCTGCTAAAAGGTGATCTCGGTCCTTCGTTCAAGTATGAATCGAGGACTGTCAATGAGATCATCGCCGAAGGATTTCCTGTGTCAGCGGAACTGGGCCTGGTGGCCGTTTCGATATCCGTATTGATCGGAATTCCTGCCGGGATGGCCGGTGCGCTCTATCATAATCGCTGGCCTGATCATCTGGTGATGCTGTTCGCTACTTTCGGCATTTCAGTTCCCAGTTTCATCCTTGCTACCGTATTGATCTACATTTTCGCCCTCTGGTTGAGAATTTTGCCTGCAGCCATGTGGGGCTCGCCGGAATATGTTATTCTTCCGGCCCTGGCATTGGCTGGAATGCCGACGGCCTTTATTGCCAGGCTCACCCGCTCCAGCATGCTGGAAGTCCTGTCGCAGGACTATATCCGAACTGCCAAAGCCAAAGGACTGGCGCCTATAAAAATATTATGGCGGCATGCCCTTAAGAATGCTTTGCTGCCAGTGGTCACCTATCTGGGACCAATGATAGCCGCCATCTTCACCGGCAGTTTTGTCATCGAGTCAATTTTTGCCATTCCCGGCTTGGGGCGCCATTTTGTCACCAGTATTTACAACCGCGACTATACGGTGATTCTGGGTATTACTATTTTTTACAGCACAATTCTGGTAATCATGAATTTTCTGGTTGACCTTGCCTATCTGTGGATTGATCCCCGAATAAAGATGGATGGGGAGGGTCGAAACTGATGGATTTCACACGGTTGAAACCATCCGAAACCAAACAGCACCTGTACCTTCGCCCCCACGTCGGCTTTCGTCAGGATGCCTGGTTGCGGCTAAAAAAGAACCGCGCCGCTATGGCCGGTTTGACTATTATTCTTATAATCAGCCTATTGGCATTGTTCGGTCCGATGTTTTCTCCCTATTCTTACTCGGATCAGACTTTGGCCAAGGCCAATCAGCCGCCTTCTGCTTCAAATTGGTTCGGCACTGATAATCTGGGCAGGGACCTAGCGACCCGTGTTTGCTATGGAGCACGGATCAGCCTTTCCATTGGGATTGTGGCCAGTCTTATCAATTTAGGGATTGGGGTCCTCTACGGAGGAATAGCCGGTTATTTTGGCGGCCGTATTGACAGTGTAATGATGCGTATCGTTGATGTTTTATATGGAATTCCGCTTCTGCTATATGTGATTTTGCTTATGGTCGTCCTGAAACCAGGCCTGTTAAATGTGTTCATCGCCCTCGGACTGGTCTATTGGCTCAGAATGGCCCGTATCGTCAGGGCTCAGGTCTTGGGGCTGAAAGAGCTGGAGTATGTTTTGGCGGCCCGAGTGCTCGGAGCCACTCCCTGGCGGCTGATTTTCGGTCATTTGTTACCCAACAGTCTGGGACCGATTATTGTAACCCTGACGCTTTCTATTCCTGAAGCCATTTTCATTGAAGCGTTTCTCAGTTTTATCGGTCTTGGTGTCTCGGCGCCGATGGCCAGTTGGGGCGTACTGGCATCTGAAGGGGTTGTAACTCTCCGTTCCTATCCGTTTCAGCTACTCTGGCCTGCCGTGGCTATCAGCCTGACTATGCTCGGGTTCAATTTCCTTGGCGATGGATTGCGGGATGCACTGGACCCCCGGATGCGCCGCTAAATTTTAACTGGAAGGACCGATGTGTTTGTCGACTATACTCTTGTCCGTAAAAAACCTTCACGTTCGCTTTCGGACTTACGCCGGTGTTGTTCATGCCTTGCGGGGCGTTGATTTTGAGCTGTCAGTCGGAGAAATCATCGGAATAGTAGGCGAATCGGGTTGTGGAAAATCCGTTACCGCGAGCGCAATCATGGGAATCATTCCTTCGCCACCGGGAGAAGTTTTTGCCGGCCAAGCCTGGTTCGAAGGCCGTGACCTGTTGAAGCTTTCTGAAGCTGAATCCCGTTCACTGCGCGGCAACGCATTAAGTATGATTTTCCAGGATCCAATGACCTCGCTGAATCCGGTTTTGACTATCGGGACCCAGTTAACCGAGCCATTTACCGAGCATCAGTCCCTGAGCAATACCGAAGCTCGTCAGCGAGCTGCCGAACTGCTTCGCCTTGTTGGTATTTCCGACAGCGAAACCCGGTTGAACCAATATCCTCATCAATTGAGCGGGGGCATGCGTCAACGGGTCATGATCGCAATGTCTCTGGCCTGCAATCCCAAGCTGCTGTTTGCCGACGAACCTACTACGGCGCTTGACGTTACGGTTCAGGCACAAATTCTTGATTTATTGAAACGGTTGAACCTGGAACTGAACACAGCGATGGTTTTGATTACCCATGATCTAGGTGTTGTTGCCAGTATTTGCCAACGTGTTTTAGTCATGTATGCTGGTCAAATCGTAGAATCAGCTCCAGTTCAGGCTTTATTTTCCGAACCTCGCCATCCATATAGCTTAGGATTGCTGCAATCAGTTCCCAATCCTGATTATAAAGGCAAAAAATTATTGGCCATCGAAGGCCATCCCCCTGACTTGCTGCTGCCTCCTGATGGCTGCGCTTTTTTACCCCGTTGTCGTTATTCTATGCAGGCCTGCCTGGAAACTCCGCCGATGTTTTCAGTGTCAACGGGCCATAAGGCCCGTTGTTGGCTGAACCATCCGGATGCTCCAAGCGCTTGCCACGAAGTGCTGAAAGTCGCGGTGGCGACATGAACACTAATCAGCCTTTGCTGGAAGTTCAAAATCTTTCAAGGCATTTTGTAATCAGGCGTTCCTGGAATGGTCGCCCATTAAAAACTGTCCGCGCTGTAGATAATGTCTCTTTTTCGATCCAACGAGGTGAAACTCTCGGTTTGGTCGGTGAAACCGGTTGTGGGAAATCAACGGTAGGCAGAACGATTGTCGGCTTGTATGAACCCACTGCAGGCATTGTTATGCTTGATGGAGTGAATATCCACAGTGCATTGCATACATCTGGAAACAAGGACTTTCGGCGTCGGCTGCAAATGATCTTTCAAGATCCTTACTCCTCGCTTGATCCCCGTATGACTGTCGGCGACATCGTCGGTGAACCATTGGAAATTCATCAACTGGCAACACCGGGTGAGCGCCGGAGCAGAATTGAAGAGTTGTTACAACAGGTAGGACTGGACCCGGAACACAGCGGTCGTTATCCTCATGAATTTTCCGGTGGGCAACGGCAGAGGGTAGGTATTGCCCGGACGTTAGCTGCTCAGCCGGATTTTATTGTCTGCGATGAACCAATCTCCGCTCTTGATGTGTCGATTCAGGCCCAGATCATAAACTTGATGCAGGATCTGCAAGAGAAAATCGGCCTCACTTACTTGTTTATCGCGCACGATCTTTCGATGGTGCGTCACCTCAGCCACCGTATAGCAGTAATGTATCTGGGATCGTTGGTAGAAGTAACTGATAGCGCTTCCCTTTTCAATGACCCACAACATCCTTATACCCAAGCACTGTTGTCAGCGATTCCTTTACCTGACCCCGTCCTTGAAGCGAGTCGCGAACGTATATTCATGCCTGGGGAAGTTCCCAGCCCGATCAATCCTCCTTCCGGTTGTCGGTTCCACACCCGCTGCAAATATTCCATGCCTGTTTGCTCAGAAATAACGCCTCAATTGACCGGATCTGTTGGCAGACACGAAACTGCCTGTCATCTCGTTCATCCTCTATAATCCCATGCAACTTTCACAAATTCCATAAAAACAGGAGGATTCATGGCCTCACAACTTTCTTCACTCGAACTGAAGCCCCGCATTCTCTATGAAGTCGCCAGGGCCGCCTGGGACGGGGTACTCCAGGAGCGTAGCGAAGCCATCTGTCATCTGGTCTGCGAAGAATTCAGCGATATAGCAACTCGCCACCGCGTTGCCAATCAAATCCGCGTTGCCATGGGCTTAGAACCCCATGCACTGGATACTGTCGCCGGCGAGGACGATGAAAATGCTCTGATGGGTTTGATGAAAGGCCCCTTCATCGTCAATGACCCCGAAGCCTGCAGGCAATGTCCTGTAGTTGAAACCTGCTGCGGTCCCGACTGCCCTTTGCAGGCCCTTACCAAAGAGCCGGGAGGCGCAGTCCGGCTCGACCATTCAAAATGTCTCGGGGAAGGACATTGCCTAACACAGTGTTCGTTCGGGGGGCTTACTGAAAAATCTCAATTTGTGCCTCTTATCTCACTCCTGCGAAACCAGACCGGACCGGTGTATGCTTCTGTCGCACCGGCTTTCGCTGGACAGTTTGGTCCAGGCGTCACTGCCGGAAAACTTCGTTCCGCACTTTTGCAACTCGGATTTGCCGATATGGTCGAAACTGCGCTATACGCAGATCTCATTACCATGAAAGAAGCCTTTGAATTTAACGAGCATGTTCAATCAGTCGGTGATTTTATGATCACCAGTTGTTGCTGTCCTGTTTGGATAAAGCTGATCGAAGGTCGTTTTGCAAGTCTTGCCGGACATATCTCACCCTCGGTCTCACCCATGGTTGCTTCTGGGCGAATTATCAAAAATTTTGAACCTGAAGCCAAAGTCGTCTTCATTGGGCCCTGTATTGCTAAGAAAACTGAGGCTTTACTGCCAGATTTGGCTGGCGCCATTGATTTCGTACTGACCTTTCAGGAGTTAGCGGCGATTTTGAGCGCTACGGGAATCAATCCCTCCAGTTTGCCAGACGAGGAATACCCGACCGCTTCAGGATCCAGGCGCATCTATGCCCGCACGGGGGGTGTAAGCGAAGCGGTGGCTCAGACCCTGGAAAAAATTCTGCCCGCACGTGTCGTCAATATGCAGGCATTGAAAATTGACGGAATACCCAATTGCCAAAAAATACTTGAACACGCTGCCAACGGAGAACTTAATGCCAATTTCATTGAGGGTATGGCTTGCATGGGAGGTTGTGTCGGCGGTCCCGGCCGAATTGTCGACATGGACATCTCTACAGCTGCTGTGCAAAGATATGCAGATGAGGCTGCCGCCGCTACTCCAGTGGAAAACCGGCAAATCTACCAACTCTTGTCCCTTCTTGGTTGGAGTAACTCTTCCGACAAACTGACTAAGGACAGCCCCGCGTCCATTCTGTTGTCACGCCATATCCACAAATCCATGGGATAGCAGACTGATTGTAAATAAGCGCCATTTTTCTTAAGCCATTTTGACTTAAACTATCGACTCCTAAACCAGCGAAGCACCTCTGAACATTTTCTCAGTAAAAATTTACCTTAAAGATCATAGATATTTAAGAAAGGAGGAAGTAAAGATGGATGAGAAGACCTCAACATCTGAAAACAAACAAAAGCCGGATAGCACTTCTAACAACCCCTGTACAGAAAAGCATGCCGAAGAGTGCGGCGCCCATGAATTTGAAGTGTCCAAAGCAGCAGAAGATTAAATGATGAAAATCAACAATAATTCGGTATTAGTTTAATTGATGTATACAAAAACCAGTAAAATGAGTTAAAATATACTATAATTTGCATACAAGGGGGATTCCCATGAACAGCAACCCGGTAAAAATAATGGAAACCGTCCTGCGTGACGGGCATCAATCCCTGGCTGCCACTCGGATGCGCACCACAGACATGATTGGAATGTTGGAACAACTCGATGATGTCGGATATTTTTCCCTCGAAGCATGGGGCGGAGCCACTTTCGACAGTACTCTGCGTTTTCTGAATGAAGATCCATGGGAAAGACTCCGTATCATCAAGAAACACTGCAAAAAGACGCCTGTCCAGATGCTGCTCCGTGGGCAGAATATACTCGGTTACAATCATTATGCCGACGACGTCGTCAGTGAATTCGTCAAACGGGCAGTCTACAATGGTGTGGGGATCGTCCGAATCTTTGATGCACTAAATGACGTCCGCAACCTGGAAGTATCGATGCGGGTAGCAAAAGAAACCGGCGCACACGTTCAGGGAGCCTTCGTATACACGATCAGCCCGTTCCATACTATTGACACTTTTGTAAAAGTAGCCAAAGATCTCGTTTCGATGGGGGCAGACTCCATCTGCATCAAAGATATGGCTGGCCTTTTGGCCCCATATATGGCCTTTGATCTCGTCACTGCCTTAAAAGAAGCGGTTCCGGTCCCCATCGATATCCACTCCCACTATACCAGCGGCATGGCTGGCATGACGTACCTAAAAGCGATTGAAGCGGGCGTGGACATCATCGATTGTGCAATGTCTCCCTTCTCGATGGGTTCTTCCCAACCGGCAACCGAAGCTTTGGTTGCCGCACTTGAGGGCACGCCGCGGGATACAGGCATAGCCAAAGAAAAACTGTTCCCGATTGCCGACCACTTCCGTGCCGTCAAAAAAAGTGTTGCCGAGACTTTTAAGCTGAACACCGCGATTGATATCGATACCAAGGTTCTCTCCTTCCAGATTCCGGGCGGAATGCTATCAAATTTCCTGAATCAGCTGAAAGAGCAGGGTATGTCTGACAAGTATCCAGCCATGCTGGAAGAAATGCCCAAGGTCCGGGCTGATTTGGGCTATCCTCCCCTTGTAACTCCTACAAGCCAAATCGTAGGTTCTATGGCAGCTTTCAACGTGATGTTTGGACGTTACAAAATTGTCCCCCGAGAGGTCAAAGACCTTGCTCGCGGCAAATACGGTAGAACTCCCGCACCGATCAATCCTGAAGTGGCCGATCTGATTCTGGGCGGCGAGCAAATCATCACCCATCGTCCTGCCGATGACATCGCTCCGCAAATGGAATCTCTGAAGCTGGCTCTTGCTGAAAAGGGTTACCCTAATGCTTCGGTCGAAGATGTACTCAGCTACGGACTGTTCCCCGATGTCGCACTGAAATTCTTCGAGGCCAATAGAACCCAAGAATAATGTTTAAGGATGAAATCCCAACTTTGTTTTAAGTATGATAAAAAACAGGGAGCTTCTTATCGAAGCTCCCTGTTTTTTATCATACTTAAAAATTCGGTCTCAATTGACCAAAGCAGATTATCTTCCCATTTTTTATTCTGCCCGAATATCCACTTTTGTGTCATAGAAAGTACTACCACGTCCACGGTCAGTAAGCAGCTGCGAAGTCAATGCATTGATGGTTCGTGTTCCCGGCGCATCACGCAACCAACTGACACCCTCGGCGACAAGAATGCCTGAAGGCACATCACCTGTTGTCTGCAACATAAAAGTTACTTCACCTAATGAATTATACGCAACAACTCGCTGCCCCGAAGCCAGTTTCAGCCGGCTGGCATCCAGCGGGTTCATATGGATTGACATCGGACCCTTTTTAGCCACCAAGTCCGGCAATTCATTGAATGAAGAGTTTAATGAATACAGACTGGGCACAGTCATCAGGCAAAATTCAGCGTCACCGCCATAGGGAGGGAACCAGTCGGGAACCGCAGCTTCTTCCCGCGGGTTGAAAATTTCGATCTTGCCTGATGGGGTCCGAAACAACATTTTATAATTCACCGGCAATGGCAAGGTCATGGGAACCCCGGTCTGGAGCTTTTCGATATTCAACCCTGCCAGCCATGGACCCGGATTCGCCAGTAACTGGTCCAGCAATGCTTCAGCAGTCTGCGTGAAGAAAGGTTCTTCAAAACCCATTTCCTTAGCCAGCAGGCAGAAAGTATCCCAGTTTGATTTTGCTCCGGCAATCGGTGCAATTGCGGCTCTTACCCGTTGAACCCCGTAATGCCCGTATGAACGATAAATGTCGGAGTGTTCAGCCGAGGAAGTCGCTGGCAAAATAACGTCGGCGTAAAGCGCAGTGTCCGTCATAAATCGTTCATGAACGACAGTAAACAAATCTTCACGGGCCAAACCTTTCAGAACCTTGTTCTGATCGGGATAAACTGATGCCGGATTTGAACTATAAACATACAGGCTCATTATTTGCGGGTCACACAGCTCGTTCAGCGCCTCGCCTACCTGATTTATACTGATCAACCGGGTATTTTTCTGTTGGAAATCTTCGCGGGTTATACTGGTTGTATTAATTGCGCTGCCGGTCGATAGATCGCCCAAAGTGCCTCCGCCCGGTTTGGCGTAAGCGCCAACCAATGCAGGCAGACAACTGATTATTCGTGCGGTCATAGCACCATTCCCATAGCGGTACAAACCACTGCCCTGCCGGATAAAAGGCGCCTGGGCTTTTCCATAAGCACATGCCAGGTCGGTCAGCACATCAACCGGAACTTCGGTAATTGTTGATACTTTTGCCGGAGAATAACGCGGCAACACCTGCTCCGACAAATGTTCGTAGCCAATGACAAACTTTGCCAAAAAATCCCGGTCAATCAACCCTTCTCGTTCGAGGATATGCATCAGTCCAAGTGCCAGTGCTCCATCAGTTCCTGGGCGAACCAACAGAGTCTTGTCGGCGATGGTTTTAGCAGTATCAGTAACATGGGTTTCGATCAGCCAAACCTTGGCCCCATTTTTCTTTGCTTGGCGAACCGGATGTAAAAAATGAATGTTCGTTGCCAGAGTATGGGCACCCCAGATAATAATCAAGTCGCTTTTTGCCGCCTCATCGGGCTCAGCTTGCAATGTCCCTCCCATAACGGCATCCCAGCCATAATTTTTGGCGGCGGAACAGAGATTCCGCTCCAAACGCGATGCTCCAAGCTTATAGAAAAAAGCATGGCCTGCATTTCGCTGCAATACTCCCATGGTCCCTGCATAAGAGGCTGGCAGGATTGCTTCACCGCCATAGACATCGATAATTTTTCGCCACCGGTTGGCAATGACCTGAATCGCTTCATCCCAGGATGCTTCCCGGAATGCCCCGGCCCCCTTGGCGCCTGCTCTAATTAGTGGGCTTCGCAATCTTTCCGGCGAATGAATCACCTTTTCATAGTGGACCATTTTGGGGCAAAGAACTCCGCGGGTATATGGATGCTCCGGATCACCCCGAACCTCTGTTACTGTCTCTCCCTTAATGTTCAATAACAGTCCGCAGGCGTCCGGACAATCATACGGGCAGACCGATCTTTTCAATTCAGGACTCATGGACTCACCTCGCCATCTAATTTTTTCAATGCATTTTCAATCATACAGGCATAACTTTCTTCAAATCATCCGAAGTTAGGAACTATTTTCTATTCAACAAGGAAAATTTTTCCTGGATTAAGAATCAGGTTTGGATCCAGCGCTTTCTTGATTGCCCTCATCATTTCGAGTTCAACCGGATCTGCATACTCTTCCATCAACTGACGTCGTTTATAGCCGATTCCGTGTTCTCCCGACAACTTCCCGCCAAGTTTATAAACCAAAACATAGATTTCCTTTTGAAACGCTTTCAGCTTGCTGTCCCATTCTTGTTCGGACATATCGCCTTTGAGTACATGGAAATGTACATTGCCATCCCCTGCATGACTGGCGATTCGGGTAATAAAACTATATTTTCGGCTTATTTCGGCTGCTTCATGCATCAGCGCCGCAATTCGATTAACCGGGACAACCATATCTTCTTTCGATTGAATCAGACTTTCTTCGCGGGCAGCTTCCAGGAATGATTTGCGGGCATGCCATATTTTGGCCGGGTCCGCTACCAAAACCTCCAACGCGCCGTTTGTCATGCAAAGTTCATCCAATAACACGCTCTTGTCTTCAATATCTTCATCACTCTGGCCTTCGACCTGAATAATAATGTAGTTGCCGACATCGCTGTGCGGTTGTTTGGCCTTCAGGAAATGTTCGACGCTTTTGACTGTGGCATTATCCATGAATTCAACACAGGTCGGAGTAATCCCGGCTTTAATCACTTTAGCGACAATTCCAATTGCCTGGTCAATAGTGGGAAAGATGGCCAGAAGGTCGATTACATTTTGGGGCATCGGCTTGAGCCGCAAAGTTATTTCGGTAATAATCCCCAGCGTTCCTTCAGAACCCATGACCAAGTGATCAAGCGAATACCCTGTTGTGGATTTTTCCAGACGACCGCCAAGCCTGACAATTTTACCCAGTGGAGTTACGACTTCGAACCCATAAACCTGATTGCGGGTCGTCCCATATTTGATCGCCCGGTTGCCGCCGGCATTGGTCGCCACATTGCCGCCAATAACGCAACTGTCTCCGCTGCATGGATCTCCGGCATAAAACATTCCTTTTTCTTTAGCTGCTTTTTGCACATCGTCGGTGCGTACACCTGGTTGAACAACCATATACATGGCCTCTTCATCTATTTCCAGCACTTGGTTCATCCGCTCAGTACTTACAACAATTCCGCCAAACAAGGGCACCGCTGCTGCTGCCAAACCAGTGCCGCCACCACGGGCCACCACCGGTATCAGTTCTCGGTTGGCCAGTTGCATGATTTCAGCGATCTGCGCAGCAGTATCAGGGAAAACAACCACTTCCGGCATATGTTGGTAACGTGGATCTGTTTCTTCGTCATGCGAATAAGTTTCCATCTTTTCCGGATCCACGGTTACGTTTTTCGCACCGACAATTTTTACCAATTCTTCAACCAATACAGAAGTTACCCGACGATAATCCGCCATATCAATCCCTCCCCCGTCTATTTCAACTCCCATTATCCGATGAACTCACGCAGTATTGAGTTAAAAGGAACTAACGCAGCCGGTGCCGACCGAAAATGGCGCAAGAAACCTATCAAACGACGAGCTTCGAGGTATTCCGGTTCATTCTGCGGAATCCGGGTCAATAATGGTTCTGCATATGCCCGCAATAAAGCCATTTCATAAATCAGCGCCGAATTGAACATCATGTCTGCTTGTTCCTGAAACGGAAAGATATTGATTTCTTCCCCTTTGCGGACCGCAGGCCAAAGTCTCAACGTCTGTAATGCGTCATGCCCCCGAAACTGACTGTCACGAACAATCCGGCGAATCAAACGGGAATCGGTCGTGGGAATCCGATTATGGTTGTCAATTGCCAGTTGGGTCAATGCACTGATATAAACCAGAAGTTTCTGCATTCTGGGCACTGCTGCCGTTAACTCCGGATTCAAACCATGAATTCCTTCTATGACTAAAATATGACCTGCGCCAACCTGAATCGTCTTGCCCGGATATTCACGCCGACCGGTTTTGAAATTATAAAGGGGTGGTTCCACTGGCCTTCCGTTCATCAATTGAATGAGATGTTCATTCAAAAGTGGCAAATCCAGCGCGTGAATAGATTCAAAATCATAGTTTCCTTGTTCATCCCTGGGGCTCTTGTGCCGGTCAAGAAAATAATCATCCAGAGAGATCGGTATGGGATGAATCCCGTGAACTCGCAATTGGATTCCCAATCGTTGAGCAAAAGTTGTTTTTCCTGAAGAAGAAGGCCCTGCAATCAGAACCATTTTTATCTCCTGCCGTTGTTCCTCCAATCTATCGGCGATTTGAGCCACTTTTTTCTCATGCAGTGCTTCTGCAATCTTCATAATTTCTTCAAAGCGACCGTTCATCACCGCTTCATTCAGTTCGGAAACTGTCGGGCAACCTAGAATTTCTCCCCAGCGTTCCGCCTCCAAAAATATCTGGGCAAGTTTTGGCTGATCGATAAAATTGGGAATAACGGCAGGGTTGATCGTATCAGGGAATCGTAAAATAAAACCTGGAGAATAGAAACGGAGTTCAAATTTCTTCAAATATCCAGTTTGTGGTACCATTGGGCCATAAAAATAGTCCATCATACCGGAACACTCATATAAACTGACGGTATCCCGTTCTATTTGTCGCAGCAACCGAGCCTTTCTGAAGTTTCCCAGAGATTCAAGCTGGCTGATCGCTTCGGCCAACGGCATATTGCGACGCACAATCGGCAGGTTTTGTTCAATAATATTCTCCATCTCTTGTTCCAACAACAGAATATCACCTTCAGTAACCGGTCGGTCTAAAATCCACTCGAAATAGACACCGCTTCCCAAAGAATGTTCAACAACCACATCTTTTCCGGGCTGCAGCCGTTCCGCTGCAATAATCAATACAAAGGTCAGACTTCGTTCATAAACCTTTGACCCTTGATTGGAGCACAGATCAACAAAC
>Ga0351907_1179_pt1 | contig 13370 bp, 11 predicted proteins | sample BONcelHT113001E6_FD_206861 | JGI IMG/M metagenome (GOLD analysis project Ga0351907, IMG submission 206861) | Enriched cells from coal bed in the Powder River Basin, Montana, United States - BONCAT cells T11 rep1 HSBNCT.T11.300.1.E6 ... | reverse complement strand
AGGGTCAACTGAGCCATTGAGGGTAATGATGACACCTGGCTTGAGATCTTCGATTGTGAGTTTTTTGCCTCTGTAGTCAAAGGTCGTTGTTGGGTCAACAGTTATTGTGATAGCTTTGGACAGTAAAACTTTTGTGGACTGAGGAACAATAGCGTTTTTGGTTTCGATGGTTTCGATTGTGATAATGCCCTTTTCCTTATTTACTTCGACAACCCTGCCGGTGAGTGTGGTTGGGACAGGAGAAACTGGTAGAATGTCAACTTTTAGGGTTTTAACTTCAGGGCCTGTGGCTCTCGTGCCTTTTACCTTTAGTAAATAGCCTATTTTTATTTTGTCACAGGTAACTGGCTGACCCTTGTAGGAGAAGGTGACGCCAACAGTGGAGAACATGACCTTTGCGCCAGCGTTGTATTCGTCTGTACCTTCGATTCTACCACTTATACAGTCAACTTTAACGATAGTGATGACCGATTCATAAGCTGAGCCTGAACCTGAACCGCCACCACTTCCACCACCGCTACCACCACCGCCTGGTGGTTGAGGAGGTGTTCCACCGCCGCCACCACCGCCACTACCTGGAGGTGGATTTGGATCTCCACCAGGAGGAGGAGTGTAGGTTGCTTCAACCTTAATAGCCACTTTTTTAGTGACTGCACCATCTTGCACTAATTTATAAGTCACTTTAACTTTCATGCCTGTAACTAGTGAATCACAGTTGGCTAATTTTCCATTTATGGTGATTACTGTCGAACTGTCAATTGTAATTTGAATAGGACCCACGCCTTCAACAATAACAATCAAAATTTTTTGTGAACAAAGTATTCCCATTAATTCGCCAGTAATTATCTTTGGATCATTTTCTCCTGCGACATTTGCTATCTCGGTTGCTGTGCGGGTGTCTTCAATGCAGTTACCTTTGACAACGATAATCATGCCGACCTTGATTTCCTGGCAGAAAACCGGAACGCCGTCAATAATGAACTTTGTGGATTCATTAACAAGGATTGTAAAAGTTTTGTCACCGACTTGAATGACAATAAACCCTTTTGCGCACTGCACTTCAACAACTTTGCCTGTTAGGGTGAATGGACCATTGCAATCGTACTCTGCTTCACCAATGACTACGATAAGGACAGCGTTTATCAGGAGTTCTCCCTGCACGACATGACCGGTAATCTGAATTTTGTCACCAGGTGCTAGCAAATCGCAAGGGATTACTTGGTTATTTTTCTTGATTTCTGCTTTTGAGATGTCAATTGTGATGACCACACCGTCTGCGCCCTTAACAAAAATTTTCATGTTTTTACAGTCAGTTGAAAATATGACAGCTTCCCACACCTGGACAGGATTTGAAGAACCTGCAGAGATGATCTTTGCATAAAGGATGCCCTGTTTTGCGATGCCTTCAACATTAACATTGAAGCCGGGTTTCAAATCAGAGCAGGGTGCTTGCTGGTTGTTGATATAAATAACTGTATTTGCTTCGATGACAACCATGATTGTGGCACCACTTGGTGTGATTACCAACATGCTCTTTGATGCACAATCAATGGCTTTTATTTGACCTTGAATTGAAGCAGGTTCGCCAGGGTCTGTGTTGTCACCAGTGAAAAGAGCCTGAGTCGCTGTGTAGATGTTGTTTGCTAACATCGCAGTTATTTGAGCTGAGTCGCCAACCTTGATGTCTGCACATGTTGCCAATGCGCCATTCCTTACGATTTGAGAGGCGAGAATGACTACGTAGGTTTTTGAATCAGAGCCGAGAATGGTGACTTTTCTTGCACCACAGTCAATTGCAGTGACTTTACCGGTAATTGAGATCTCTTGTGGTGGGGGAGGAACAACAGTTCTTGAAGTTACCACCATTGTTGCAGTAAATTTATTACCGTCAATAACACCCGTAACGTTTGCTGTGTCACCAATGTTCATTTCTTCACAGGTTATCAGCTTGCCGTTGAGATGGATTTTTGCAGATGAAATATCTATTGTGATATCGCCTGAGCTAGCTTGGAGGACGAGTGTGTTTGGACAAGTAAACGATTTAATCTTGCCTATAAAGTTGAAAGTCTGTTTTTGTTGTGATTTTGCATCAACAATTTGGGCTTTGTAGCCTTCGTCTTTTTTGCCAGTCACTGTTGCAGTGTCGCCAATTTCCAACTCCGAACAGGAAGATGCTTTGCCGTTTTTGACAAATCTTGCAGAAGAAACGTCAATTGTCACTTCCTGGCCGTTGACATTAAGAGTAATTGTGTTTGGGCAGGAAATGGAGGCTACCTTGCCTGTAAAATTAAAGCTCTGGATGGTTCTGGTAATGTAAACGGTTGATGCGATAAACTTGCCGTCTGCAACCTCACCATTGGCGTTGATGGTGTCTCCGACCTTGATGTCTTCACATGTTGCAGAAAGGCCGTTTACTTGAATGGATGCCTGTGAAGTGTCAATGATATAAGTTCCACTATTGGTCTGGACAGTTATCATTGGGCAATTTACGGATTTTACAGTGCCTAGGATGTTGAAGTTCAGAGTGCCTTGGGCAACTACCATTGAAGCTCTGTAAACACCATCAGTTTCCAGACCTGAGACATTGACAGACATGCCTGGCTTGAGTGCTTGGCATGAGACTTTTACACCATTGACATAGATTTGGGCTTGGGAGATGTTGATTGAATATGTCTGGGTACCGGTGTCTACTGTGATGCTACTTGGACAATCAACTGAGACAATTGTGCCAGTGATGTTGAAAGACTTCGATACCATCGGTTTTACTGCCGCTACCCTTATGGCTTTGAGAACACCATTTTCAACCTCTCCAACGGCTTGTGCGTCCATCCCTGCTTGAAGTTCATTGCATGATGCCGCCGCTCCGTTGATTGTGATTACAGTGTTTGAGTCCATCTCTACCTGGTATGATCCATTGATTGAGTTGATGTAGAGAGTGTTTGGACAAGACACAGATTGAATCTTGCCATTGATACCGGTGGATGCATTTACCATGCCCATTGGGACTGCGCTAAAGAGTAGCGCCGCTCCTAAAATTATTGAAAGGATTTTGTTTGCTTTCATTGCTCACCTTCCTGACGTTCGATTTGGTATAAATACTAGTGATTTAGAAAAAAGGTTCAAACGTTTTGAGGTGATTTTTGGAAAAATAGGGCTATTTTCGGTAAGTTTACGGTTATTTTATGACTGTGCTAGAACTGTATCTCATACCAAGATAGGCTATTTTTGTGTGCTTCCATCCATCTTTTTTACGGAATTGGAGAGACAAGGTTCGCTCATTTTTGTGGAACGAAAGAATACCGAAACCTTCTGATGGATCGTATGGCATAAAGCTGTCTCCACCTTCAAACTTAGTCCAGCCTTGACTCTTTGCCGCTTGCAGATACCAGTCGAAAACCTTTCCGGGTTCGTCTTGGGTAAATAGAGACCCGGTAATTTCAGGGCCTGCGCCCCCATCTGGTACTTTGTTGACGATGAATCCAGGTTTGTAATCCAGGTTTTCAAAGGCATCGTCATAGACGGGGTAGTTTATTGCAATCTGAGGCAGGATATCCTTGCTTGGTCTCACACTCATTTCTTGCACTTTTTCCTGCACAGCATTACCGCCACAAGAGACTGCAAGAAATAATGAAATTAACAGGATACTAGTTTGTTTTATATGGGATTTTTCTTGTGCCATTGTAAGTGATCTTCACCCATCCAGGATATGCCCTAAGACCAAAGACAGCCAAGTCAAACCTGATGTCATCTGCAAAGGATCTAATATAAGCAACACCGTCTGCTTCTATATAAACAAGCGGGTCTTCCTTGCCTTGGAGTTGCGCTTTGGTGGCAAGATTGAGTCCTGCGTCACCAAGGTGATCAACCAACCATGTATAGGCTTCAGGCACAGATGCTTTGTGAAAAGAATCAGCTGAGATTGTTGTGTATTGATCATTTGGCCCTGCTCCCTGGACAGAGGGCAAACCCTGGGCGTTAAAGAATGGATCTTTGTACAATGGAACGTATTTGGACAAAACATTTGCAATCTCTTTCTCGGATACAAATGGATTATTCTGCTCTGAGATGCCTTCGGATATTATAAAATCGGGTTTGTCGCCTTTTTTAAGTGGGTCAAACATGGTTTTTGGATCAAGCGATACTTCGGCTTGTGTGCATGAAGCCAGCGCAATCACTGCTAGTATTGCAATTGCCGATGATGATATTTTGTTCATTTTTTTTCGTTTTCCTTCTCCAGATTTTTTGTTCCATAATATGAAATCTCAATACTACCGCTACCGGCATCATACATGATGCGTAATGAAAGCAGGATATTTTCTTTAAAGCCTGTGAGAGCCGCGCTTTCAAACTTATCATCATAAGGCACGTCATAGCCAATTTCCCAACCGTTTTCCTGGAGTGCCGTCTTGTACCACTCATAGACAGCGACACCGCCTGTGCCGGTTATGCGAGTGCCCTTGATAAATATCATACCCTTTCCGTCCTGATATGGTTCAGAGACCACTCTTAACGGGTCACCGTCCTTGTTGGTAGTTTGCGCAAGCACAGGGACAAAACCTGGAAGATCAGCTGGTTTAGTTGGTTTATCCTGAGGTGTTGGCAATTTGTCAATCGAAGGTGAACCTGCAACGCAACCGCAGAGTATGGTAAATGTCAAGGTTGTTAACAAAATGGCAATAATTCTCACAAATTCTATTTCTACTCGTGTTTTTGCGATAGTCAACTTAACAGGGTAAAAACTCGTTATTTTATTGAATTGAACTTGTTTTGTGTTATATTGGAATGGTTACAATTAAGGAGATTGATATGACTGAAGCATATACCGCATCTGACATTAAAGTTTTGGATGGAATTGAACACGTAAGGCTCAGACCCGCCATGTACATCGGCAACACCGATGAGAGAGGTTTGCACCACCTTGTTTATGAGGTTGTAGACAATTCCATTGACGAAGCCATGGGCGGCCACTGCAAGAACATCGCTGTGACTATCCATCCTGACGGCTCTGTGTCCATTGCCGACGACGGACGTGGAATCCCCGTTGATCTCCACCCTCAGCTTGGCATCCCAGGCGTCACTGTTGCCCTCACCAGACTCAACGCTGGAGGCAAATTCGACAAGAAAGCCTACAAAGTTTCCGGTGGTTTACACGGCGTGGGTGTTTCCGTGGTTAACGCTCTCTCTTCGTGGTTGATGGTCACCATCAAGCTCAAAGGGAAAGTTCACAGGCAACGATTCAAGAAAGGCGCACCCGACACTCCCCTTGAGGTCACTGGTGACACAACTGAAACTGGCACCATTGTCACCTTCAAGCCAGACCCCGAAATATTCGAGGACAAGCAGTTTGATTACCGCACAATCAGCCACAGGCTCAGAGAACTGGCCTACCTCAACTCCGGCTTACGCATAACCGTCAAAGACGAAATCACAGGCAAAGAAGAGGAATTCAAATTTGACGGCGGACTTAAGGAATTCGTGGAGTATCTCTCAGAAGGCAAGGACGCAATTCACAGAGAAATCATCCAGTTCAAAGACGTTAAAGACGACATATATATAGAGCTTGCAATGCAGTATACCACTGGTTTTGGCGAGACAATCCTATCTTTTGTCAACTCTATACCAACCCATGATGGCGGTACCCACGTTACCGGCTATCACGCCGCCATTACCCGCGTCCTAAATGACAAAGCCAAGATTTTTGGCATCATAAAGGATGATGCAGAAACACTTTCAGGCGAAGACACAAGAGACGGTCTTGTCTGCGTGCTTTCAATCCGTATTGCAGAGCCACAGTTTGAAGGCCAGACCAAAGGCAGACTAGGTAATATGGCCGCAAAATCAGCAGTGGAGAGATTCACCCAGGAAAAAGTTGGCTTTTACTTCGATAGAGACACTCAAAGCGTAAAAGCAATCCTGGAGAAGAGCATCCTTGCGATGAAAGCTCGCGAAGCCGCAAGGAAAGCCCGCGATCTAGTACGCAGGAAATCTGTGCTGGAGTCATCTGTTCTCCCAGGCAAGCTGGCTGACTGCTCTGAACGCGATCCTTCCAAATGCGAACTATTCATCGTCGAAGGCAACTCAGCAGGCGGCTCTGCAAAACAGGGAAGAGACAGAAAATTCCAAGCCATCCTGCCCCTCCGAGGCAAGATTCTCAACGTCGAGAAAGCCAACCTCAACAAGGTGCTTTCCAACGCAGAGGTTAGAGCCTTGATAACAACCATGGGTTGCGGCATCGGTGAGGATTTCGAAATTAGCAAACTCAGATACCACCGCATCATCATCATGGCCGACGCTGACGTTGACGGTGCTCACATTGCAACTCTCCTTCTTACACTCTTCTACACCTACTTCAAACCCCTCTTTGAGAACGGCAACATCTACATTGCACAACCACCACTCTACCGAATCAAAAGCGGTAGCAAGGTGGCTTTCGCCTACTCCGACAACCAGCTCCAGCAAGAACTCACAAAATTTGGCAGTAAAGGTGACATAACAAGGTACAAAGGTTTGGGTGAAATGAACCCTGAGCTTCTTTGGGAAACAACAATGGACCCATGGAGAAGGGTGCTCCTTAAGGCTAATATTGACGACATGGCCGAAGCAGAGCGCACTTTCTCGCTCCTTATGGGTGACAAGGTCGAACCTCGCAGGGCGTTTATTGAAGCACACGCCACCGAAGTTCGAAACCTGGACATATAGGTGAATAATGGATCAGCAAAGATTAGGTGAAAAAATAAAGGACATCCAGGTAGAAGAGGAGATAAAAACCTACTACCTCGACTATGCGATGTCAGTCAACATTGGTAGGTCAATACCCGACGCAAGGGACGGCCTAAAACCAGTCCACAGGCGCATCCTGTATTCAATGAACGACATTGGAAATGCATCGGATAAGCCATACAAGAAATCAGCCAGAATCGTCGGCGATGTACTAGGTAAATACCATCCGCATGGCGATCAGGCAGTTTATGACTCCCTTGTCAGATTAGCCCAGCCTTTCTCCACTAGATACCCATTAGTGGACGGTCAGGGCAACTTCGGATCCATTGATGGCGATGAAGCGGCCGCCATGCGTTATACAGAAGTCAAACTCACAGCCCTTGCAGAATCAATGCTTGATGAGCTAGACCAACAGACTGTTCCCATGTCAAAGAACTTTGACAACACCCTGGACGAACCAGTTGTTCTTCCATCCAAACTACCTATACTGTTGCTAAACGGCGCATCAGGTATTGGTGTCGGTATGGCTACAAACATACCACCCCACAATCTTGGTGAGGTAGTTGATTGTCTTGTGAGGCTTCTGGACAATCCAGAGGCTGAAGTTGAAGAACTTATGACTCTCCTTCCAGGCCCTGATTTCCCAACCTCCGGCAAAATCGTCTCTCCTGCTGGCCTTCGAAAATACTATACTGACGGCAGAGGCTCTATAATTATGCAAGGCATAGGAAAAGCCGAAGGCGAAGGCAGAAAAACCTCCTATGTGATTACCGAAATCCCCTACCTTGTCAACAAGGCAAACCTTGTCATAGACATTGCCGACCTGGTGCGCGACAAGAAAATAGAAGGCATCTCTGACCTGCGCGACGAATCCGACCGCACCGAAGGCGTGCGTATAGTTATCGAACTCAAGCAAGGCGTTGACTGGAAGATAATCGAGAAACAGCTCTACAAACACACTGCATACCAATCCACTTTCGGCGCAATCATGCTCTCAATCGTAGACGGTAGGCCTGTTGAGGCAGGATTGGTTAGCACCCTTACCAACTTCATCGAGTTTAGAAGGCAAACTGTCATCAAGCGTACCGAGTTTCTGCTTCGCAAAGCTGAAGAACGCAAACACATATTGGAAGGTCTTCACACAGCCATTTCCAACATTGACGAAACAGTCAAAATCATAAGAAACTCCACCACCACCGAAAAAGCAGCAGAAGCCCTCATCCAAAGGTTTGGTTTCTCAGAAGCCCAGGTGAAGGCAATTCTGGACATGAGGCTTGCAAGACTTACTGCTCTGGAAGTTGACAAAATCGAGAAGGAAATCACAGAACTCATTATTAAAATCAAAGACCTCACAGAAATCCTGGAAGTTCCGGAAAGACTCAGACAAGTTATTAGAGACGAATTCCTGGATATGAAGAAACGCTTTGCAGACAAGAGACGCACAAAAATCGAAGGCGATGAGCACGGCGGTTTCAACCTTGACGACCTAATCCATGATGACCCATTCATAGTGTCTCTTACCCGCGACGGCTATCTCAAACGCGTGAAGGTTGATGCATGGAGAGCACAAGGCAGAGGCGGAAAAGGCGTTCAAAGTCACACCACAACAGGTGATGACATAGCCCAGGACATCTTCTTTGTCTCAAACAAACAGGATATGCTCACATTCACCAATCTTGGCAAAGTGTACAGGTTCAAGGTTCACGAAATCCCGGAAACCCAGCGTGTGGCAAAAGGCGCTCCAATCACAACTCTCCTGCCTCTTTTACCAACTGAATTTGTCACCACAATTCTCCCTGTCAAAGTTTGGGACAACAGGTTCCTGATGATGGTCACCGCTGAAGGCACAATCAAGAAATGCGAACTGTCGCAATTCCAAAACATAAGACGCACAGGTATTATCGCTATCACACTTGATGGTGAGGACTGGTTGCGCAAATGCCGCCTTGTAAAAGCAGGGGATGAGATAATCCTAGTCTCTAAACTCGGCCAGGCTGTGCGTTTCAACGAAGGCGACATAAGGTCAACCGGCAGGTCATCCAAAGGCGTTATTGGCATAAGGATGGGCAAGACAGACATGGTTGTTGCCATGTGTGTGGAGGACGAAGGCGGAGCGTTGCTGTGTGTATCTGAAAACGGCTACGGCAAAATGACCGATTTTGATACTTTCAGACTAATCAAGCGTGGCGGCAAGGGTGTTCGTGCTATGAATATCAACCCCAAATCAGGAAATGTGGTAGCTTGCACAATCTCCCATCCTGGCCATCATCTGATGATCATAACCACTGCAGGTCAAACAATCAAAATATGCACTGACAACATCCCAGAGCTTGGCCGATACGCAACAGGTGTAAGACTCATCAGGCTTGAGGAAGGCCAGACAGTGTGTGCTATCTCGAGAGTGACAATCACAAGCGATAGCGAGGAAGAAGTGGTGATTGAAGAAGAATAGATTTGAACTTCTATCCCACACCGCAGACCTCGGCTTAATAATCACAGCCGAGAGTATAGAAGAAATGCTAAAGCAGGCCAGCAACGGCCTGCTTTTTCTTTTGACTGACCCAGATAGTGTACACCCAACTCAACGATACGAATTTGTTGTGGTTTTCAACTCATTGGAAAACCTGCTGGTGCGGTTCCTCAACAAACTCATTTACACTTTTGACGCAGACGGAATTCTGCTTTGCAGGTTTGATATCCAAATAGTCTATGGCAACAGCGAAGAGGGTGGGGGCGAAGGAACGGCAAGAGTGACTGCATTTGGCGAGGCCATTGACCACACCCGCCACCATTTCAAACACCTCGTCAAAGCCGCAACTTATGGTGGGCTAAACATCACTCACCAAAATGGGGAGTATAAGGCTACTGTGATTTTGGATGATTGAAGGTTTTTCTTTTTAAGTTTCTTGGTAAAAGATTATCACTGAAGACATGGTGGCAACCGAACCCACATCTTTGTAGACTTCAACATCATGGCTTATAGAAAATATCTCAATGCCTCTTATATTTATCCATGCCTTCGCTGACCTCAGGCATTTTTCCAATAGCTCAACTCCAACCTCTGATGTTGAATCAGAAATACAAGAATAAGCTTTTTCCCTAAATACGCATTGTTTCCATGAATTGCTAATAAGTGGTTTTGGTGGGTCATCTCTAAAAAACACAACAGTGGAAACAAAAGAGCATTTTCCAAATCCCTCAAACACATTCATGCAGTGGCTAAATCTGGAATTGAAATAATTATTCTGATTAACAAATGCCAAAGCTTCAGAAATATTGGCACCAGATATTTCTTTGGCTGTATCTTCGGATACCGACATTGCAAACAAGTCTTTTACGAAAAGCTTGTACTCCCAGTCCAGCATAATTAATCCTCCTGTTTTCTGCTATTCAACAAAAGATGGGCACTTGTTAATCTTTATACACAACCACAACCGTTGCCATCTGACCATGCATACCAGGACTCTCATAAGTGCTAAGATCATGGCTGATTTGAAATTCCTTGATGCCATTCTGATTTATCCATTCAGTAGCCTTTTGAATGCACAAGTCCATCATCTTCAAAGCCTTTTTCATGTCTGTTCCGGCAATTAAAAACTCATCAACATAGAAAAATTTGTATTTCCATTCATTCATAATCTCATCCTCCAAGTTTTTTCAAAATCAATATCCCTTAGACAACAAACTTAGTTAATCGTTTTCCAATAAAGTATCTCAATAAACATATAACAGAATAACAATAATAGAAAGATTGGCAATGCGCAAAAAGATATTGATAATTGGAGCAATTCTGACCATCCTGGCTGGCAACATCCAGCCTGGCAATCCATTGCCGCATGGCAACATTGCCCCAGAAGCCTCTTTTGGCATATAGCCAGTAAAACAGATTCTGCTTCTTTACTCCCACTCGATAGTCGCTGGAGGTTTGTTTGTGATGTCAAACACAACTCTTCCGATGGCCTTGACCTCACCTGTGATGCGGGAGGCGATTTTGTCTAGAGTCTCGTGTGAAATCCTGGCGAATGCGGCAGTCATAAAATCTGTGGTGGTCACAGCCCTCACACAACAAACCCAGCTGTAGCTTCTCTCGTCACCTTGCACGCCCACCGAAGACACAGGCAAAAGCACAGCAAAATACTGATCTGCAAGCCCAAACAACTCTTCGCGAACGATTAGATCTGCCTGTCTTAAAATTTCGAGCCTATCTGGTGTGACTTCGCCTATAATCCTTATTGCCATGCCAGGGCCAGGGAAAGGTTGCCTGTCTACCAGGTGCTTGGGTACTCCAAGTTCACGTCCCAGGTGACGCACTTCGTCTTTAAACAGCATCCTAAGAGGCTCAACAACCTTCAGGTTCATCTTCTCAGGCAATCCACCCACGTTGTGGTGGCTTTTTATCTTATCGGCAAGTCCAGAGACACCGCCTGATGATTCGATGACATCGGGGTAGAGTGTGCCCATAGCCAGCCATTTTGCGTTTGGGATAGATTTAGTAACGTTCTCAAACTCTTCAATAAATAATCTGCCAATGATTTTTCTTTTCTGTTCAGGGTCTGTTACACCCTCCAACTGAGAAAGGAAGGATTCTTCACAATCAATTATCATCGGCTCAAGTCCAAGATTGGTGAGTGCTGACTCCACTTCTTCACGTTCGTTCTGACGCAGGAGGCCATGATCCACAAAGAAAGTGTGGAGTTGCTTGCCGATAGCTTTATAAAGGAGCACAGCTGTTACAACAGAATCAACACCGCCAGAAACGCCTGCTATGACGTGATCGTTGCCTACCTGTTCCTTGATTTTCTCTATCTGGTCATTGGCAAAGGCACTCATTTTCCAATTTGGCTCTTCCTTGCACATTTTGAATATAAAATTCTCTATGATAAGTTGTCCGTTTTCTGTATGGGAGACTTCAGGATGAAACTGGATTCCATAAAGATTTTTGGTTGTGTTTTGAATACCTGCGATGCCGCATGTCTGAGATGAGGCTATTTTTTCAAAACCGCCAGGGATTTTTACAACATGGTCGCCATGGCTCATCCAGACTGTGCTTTCAGTATTCAATCCGTAGAAAAGCTGGTTTTTGGTGTCTAGGCAGGTCTGAGTCCTACCATACTCGCCAGCCTTGCCTTTTTCCACTTCACCGCCAAGCATAGATGCCATCAACTGCATGCCATAGCAAAGCCCAAGCACTGGCTTACCCATTTCAAAAATCTTTTCGGCTGGTTTTGGTGCGTCAGTGGTTTTGACGGATTTTGGGGAGCCGGAAATGATGATGCCGGAGTATTTTTGTAGCTCTTCAATTGTTGTCCAGTATGGCAAAACTTCGCAAAATACATGAGCCTCTCTGACTCTGCGCGCAATTAGTTGTGTGTATTGTGAACCAAAATCAATAATTGCTATCATTTTGACCCCTTTAAAAGTCTGTCTGCCAAATCTTTTGGTAAAGGATATTCCTCATCCAACTCGATTTCCTGGCCAGGCTCAAGATAATCAATGAATAGGATGCCGTCTAGATGGTCAATTTCGTGCTGAAGCACCCTTGCAAACATGCCTTCCGCTGTGCCCTCGATGACTTTACCTTTCATGTTTATGCAACGGTATTTTATTTTTGCGTTTCTTTTTACCTCTGCCCAAAGCCCTGGAACTGACAAACAACCTTCCTTGTATACACAAGAGCCTTCGCCTGAAACAATCTCAGGATTTACCATCACAATATTGTTGCCTTCAAAATTCATAATTATTATACGCACCAATTCACCAATTTGCGGTGCGGCTAGGCCGACTCCCCTTGGCTTTGAGTGTTTCATGGCTTCAATCATTTCATTGACCAGATTTACCGTATCTTTTGTTATCTTGGCAACTGGCCTGGATTTTTTTCTGAGCACCGGGCTTGTGCTATCAAGTATTTTTCTCATGTGTTTGGATTCACAACCTCAATTTCTACTCCAATGCTTTTCATCTTTGACACAACATCAAGCAAAGCCGGTAGCACTAGAGTCAGTTCCTTGCTTTTTAGGAGTATATCCCATCTGTACTCGCCCTTCAAGCGGTGGAAATAACCTGCGTTTGGCCCAGACAAAACAAAATCTCCATCAATATTTTCAAGTTCAGAAAAGACTGTGTCAGCACTTTTTTTGGACAATACTTTATCCTTGCCGATTATAGTGAAGTAGAGAATCTGTGAAAATGGAGGATAGAATGCATCTTCACGGTCTTTTACCTCATTTTTGAGGAACTCTTCAAGTTCTTTTGCAGACAATGCCTTAATAAATGGGTGCTGAGGCATATAGGTCTGGACGATGACTTTGCCGTCAGGTACTTTTGAGGAGAGTATGGAAAGTAGCGAATATGCTTTGTGAGAAGCAGAAAAGATTGGCATGGAAAGCAACCCGTCAACGCTTGCCAATGCGATGGTTTTGACGTTTCTGAAATCTGCTTTTTCCAAAACCATTGTAGTGCCAATTAGCACATCACCTGGTTTACCAAAAGAGCGAATGTTTTGATATGCGTTTTTTACTGTCGAATCTGCACGCAAAATTCTGCATTCTGGAAGTCTTTGCTCAAGTTCTAGATGTAGCCTTTCTGAGCCTCCAGCCTTGAAAATCACCGACACTCCTCCGCAAGATGGGCAAGAGTTTGGAGCTTTGTCA
>Ga0351907_1189_pt1 | contig 13645 bp, 9 predicted proteins | sample BONcelHT113001E6_FD_206861 | JGI IMG/M metagenome (GOLD analysis project Ga0351907, IMG submission 206861) | Enriched cells from coal bed in the Powder River Basin, Montana, United States - BONCAT cells T11 rep1 HSBNCT.T11.300.1.E6 ... | reverse complement strand
CAATAACACAGTAAAGCACCATGGGAACCGACGGAGGAATGATGACGCCGATACAGCCTCCTGAAGCAACAAGCGCCGCTGAGAAAGCCGGATCATATCCTTTCTTCTTCAGCTCCGGTAACAGGGGAGTTCCCACTGCGGCAGTTGTCGCGGCGCCGGAACCGGATATCGCTGCAAAAAACATCGAAGCCAGCACAGCTACAACCCAGAGACCGCCCTTGACAAAACCAAGCAGCGCATCGGCAAACTGAACCATTTTCTCGGATACTTTTCCTTTGGCCATGATATCTCCGGCCAAAATAAAAAAAGGAATCGCCACCAGCGGGAATGAATCCGCTCCGGCAAACATCCGTTGCGGAACGACGAGCAGCGAGATGTCATTGGTGCTCAACACCACGATTACAGTCAATCCGATGGCAATTGCGATGGGAACGCCAAAAGCAAGCAATAGAAAGAACGAGCTGAATAATAAAGTAATCATTCGGCGTCCTCCTCTCCAAACGCTTTATGAAACTCATCGGCGATGCCGGACAGCGCATGGATAAACATAATCGACAGACTCAAAGGGATGCTCCAATAAATATACTTCATCGGCAAACTCAAAGCCGGTGAAATTTGAAACACCTGCATCTGTATCATATTGAGCCCCTGTTTTGCCACGATTGCAAAAAAGATCATCGACAGAATATAGGTGAAAATATTAAACCAAACCCGCAGTTTATTTGGGAAAAACTCAATCACAAAGGTAACTGCGATGTGATTGCTGCGCTTATATGCCAGCGTTGCGCCGAAAAATGTCCCCCATACCAACAGATATCGCGAGAGTTCCTCGCTCCAGGACAACGCGGAAAAAGCCACCCGAAAAACGACCTGAAGCGTGGTAACAATTACCATCGTACTGACAAGGATAAACACCATTCCGATCATTGCCCGGTCAAGCCCATAACTTAACCAATTTAAAGCGTTTCGCACTTGCTGCATAGAATCCCCCCGTTCGTTCTTGTTCTATTTGAGCACTGCGCCAGTATTGGCTGACGTTACCATTCTGGCATATCTGGCCAGATAACCGGTCTTTACCTTCGGCTCGGGACAGATCCAGGCTGCTTTACGCCTCGACAGTTCCTCATCGTCAACTTTTACTTCCAGTCTGCGGCCGGGGATGTCGAGCGAAATCAGGTCGCCTTCCTTAACTAATGCAATCGGTCCGCCATCCATTGCTTCGGGCGAAATATGGCCTACGCAGGCGCCCTGGGTGGCGCCGCTGAACCGTCCGTCAGTCAACAGGGCCACTTTTAGTCCCATTCCGGTAATCACCGCGGTGGGATTGAGCATTTCTTTCATGCCCGGACCGCCTTTGGGGCCTTCATAGCGAATGACTACAATATCGCCATGTTTGATTTTTTTGCCGGTGATTGCCTCAATGGCATCATCTTCCGAGTCAAAAACCCTGGCAATCCCTTCAAACACAAGCATATCTTCAGCAACGGCACTTTCTTTTACCACGGCTCCGTCCGGAGCCAGATTGCCTTTAAGAATCGCCAGCCCCCCCCGTTTACGATAAGGATCGTCTACACTGCGGATAACGTCGGCACGCGTAATCGGCGCAAGCTCCAGCCTGTCGCCGATGGTCCCGTTAATCGTAATGATTTCTTTGTGAATCAAGCCCAATTTATCCAGCTCTTTCATAACAGCTGAAATTCCGCCCGCTTCGTTCAGGTCTTCCATATGGTGGTAGCCGCTCGGGCTCAGTTTGGTAAGATAGGGAGTTTTGGCGCTAATCAGCTCAAACAGTTCCAATGGAAGTTCCAGCCCTGCTTCATAGGCAATCGCGGTAAGATGCAGCACGGTGTTGGAGGAACCGCCGATGCCCATGTCCACCGCCACTGCGTTCTCAAATGCTTTCATGGTCATGATGTCGCGCGGCCTGATATTCCGGGCAATCAGATCCATCACCACTGCTCCGGCCTCGCGGGCCAGTTTGCGGCGAGCGCCGGTATGAGCGGCCGGGATCGTGCCGTTGCCAACCAGTCCCATTCCCAGGGCTTCGGTCATGCAGTTCATGCTGTTGGCGGTGAACAAGCCGGCACAGGAGCCACAGCCGGGGCAGTTGGACTGTTCCATGTTTTCCAGTTCCTGCCCGTCAATTTTTCCGGCTTCAAACAGGCCGGCTGCTTCAAAAATAGTGCTTACGCTCACATCGCGTCCCTGATAACGACCGGCAAGCATCGGACCGCCACTGACCACGACTGCGGGAATGTTTAGCCGTCCGGCGGCCATCAGCATACCCGGTGTTATTTTGTCGCAATTGGTCACCATGACCAGTCCGTCCAGTGCATGGCCATTTGCCATCGCTTCAATCGAGTCTGCAATCAATTCGCGGCTGGCCAGAGGATAACGCATTCCTTCATGGCCCATGGCGATGCCGTCGCAAATACCGATCGCCGGAAATTCAACAGGAATTCCGCCTGCCATCCATACGCCGCCTTTAGCGGCTTCGGTGATTTCGCGCAGATGCATATGTCCGGGAATCAATTCATTAAATGAATTGACAACCCCTACCAATGGTTTTTCCAATTCCTTTTTTCCAAGTCCCAAAGCATTGAACAAAGACCGGTGGGCTGCTCTGGTAGACCCTTTTTTAACGATATCGCTCCGCATATTGTATCCTCCTCTTATCTTCAGTATAAAAATATTATTCAGCAGTCCAATGTTGTAACTTATTTATATATATTAACAAAAAACTTAGCGAAAATATATCATATTTACAATAAAAATATGTATACAGTATTCTATTATATTTATTCATCGATCCTGCATGATTCGCAAAAGAAATGCGTCAGGTAAAAACCTGACGCATTTCTCAAGTGGAGCGGAAAACGAGATTCGAACTCGCGACCCTCGCCTTGGCAAGGCGATGCTCTACCGCTGAGCTACTTCCGCTTGTAAATGGTGCCTCAGGGCAGAATTGAACTGCCGACACGTGGATTTTCAGTCCACTGCTCTACCGACTGAGCTACCGAGGCATTGGCTGAATCAAATGGCGACCCGGAAGGGACTTGAACCCTCGATCTCCGCCGTGACAGGGCGGCATGTTAACCACTACACCACCGGGCCGTTTGAAATTGGAGGCGGCACCCAGATTTGAACTGGGGAATAGAGGTTTTGCAGACCTCTGCCTTACCACTTGGCTATGCCGCCAAAGAAAATGGAGCGGAAAACGAGATTCGAACTCGCGACCCTCGCCTTGGCAAGGCGATGCTCTACCGCTGAGCTACTTCCGCTTGTAAATGGTGCCTCAGGGCAGAATTGAACTGCCGACACGTGGATTTTCAGTCCACTGCTCTACCGACTGAGCTACCGAGGCATTGGCTGAATCAAATGGCGACCCGGAAGGGACTTGAACCCTCGATCTCCGCCGTGACAGGGCGGCATGTTAACCACTACACCACCGGGCCAATTCTGGACTGCAAAATATATTCTAATTGATATCCTGACTTCTGTCAATGATTATAGGCCAAACTTGCAGAACGCAGTAACGGAATCCGGGGCGGATTCGAGGGATTTCACTCACGTATCCCCTTCAACTTCCAATTCTGTCCCGCAACCGAACGAGTGATGAATCCAATTGGTTTTTGAGCTTTGTTTCAAAATCCGGCAGAGTATTAGAATCAAACTCCTGAGTAGCTTCAGGTACTCCGCAAATCAAAAACTCAGCAAAGAAATCATCCCTGAACACATTGTAAAAGAATCGCAGAGAACTGTCGCAGCCAAAATCAGAATAATCAAGGATCAAATAGGATCCATTGGTGACCTGGACACAAGTTTTGGGGCAAACCGTCCGCTCAAATCCTTGAAGTCCGAGTGGCAGAAAACCATCACAGCTCCATTCGACAATTTTTTTATTGCGAAACAAAGTCTCCATTCTCTCTGGAACACACTGCTGCAACATTTCCAACAGCGGAAGAAGTCCGCTTGACAGTATCTGTTCGAAAGACTTCAGGTCTGGATGAATGAACCGGACATCGCAAAACTCGATCAGCCCAACTTTAATCCGCACCATATATTCGGCAGTGCCTTGGTCAAACACAATGCTGGCGCTTCGGCGCAGAGCCGGGTTGTGGTACGCAAAAATATGATATAGCAGAACATCCCTGCGGTTTTGCAATTCAAGGCAGAAATCACCATGGTTCTCAGGAAGTGAACCGGGATACTCCCAGCTTTCGACAAGCTTTACAACCGCAGACATCTATCGCGGTTCCTTGCCGACCGGGTTGGCCCCGGAATAGTCCTGCAGAGCCATTGAATAGATCAGGCGCCGCCTGCGTGTCACGGCAAGAACATCCAGAACAGCCTTGGCAGTATCAAGTGAAGTCAGGCAGGGAATGGCGTGTTCCACCGTTGCCCGCCGGATTTTGAATCCATCGGCTTCCGGCAATTTTCCGGAAGTCAGCGTACTGATAACCATCCTGATCACCCCGCTTCGTACCAAGTCGAGAATATGCGGCGATCCTTCGGAAACCTTGCGAACTGATTCCACTGTTAATCCGGCCTCGGCGAAAAATCTGGCCGTGCCTTCAGTAGCAATCAGCGGATAACCCAGTTCCGCATAACCCCGGGCAATCTCCAGCGCTTCCGGTTTGTCTTTGTCAGCAATTGTCAGCAGGATTGCCCCATCGTCGGGAATCTGAATCCCTGAGGCGATAATCGCTTTATACAGTGCCCGTTCAAAATGATAATCAATTCCGATGACTTCACCGGTAGATTTCATTTCAGGACCCAGCGCAATATCCACCTGGGTTATTTTGGCAAAGGAGAATACCGGCGCCTTGACGGCCGTATAGTTGACTGGTTCAAGCAAACCGGTGGTATAGCCGAGCGAAGCCAGGGATTGTCCCATCGCGGCCCGGGTGGCCAGATTGATCATCGGCACCTTCGTGACTTTGCTCAGGAAAGGAACCGTCCGGCTGGAGCGGGGATTAACTTCGATAACATAAAGCTTCCCCTCGTGAACTACATACTGTACATTGATGATACCCTTGACCGATAAGGCCCGGGCCATCCTCACCGTATAGTCGACGATCGTGTTGCGTATCTCTTCCGACAAAGTAATCGGTGGATATACGGCAATGCTGTCGCCCGAATGAACACCGGCCCGCTCGATATGCTCCATAATACCGGGAATCAGCACGTCGTTGCCGTCACTGACTGCATCGACTTCCACTTCGGTTCCCTGCATGTAGCGATCCACCAGCACCGGGTGATCCGGCGAGGCTTGCACGGCATGGGTCAGGTAGTAACGCAGATCGCCTTCGTTATAAACAATCTCCATCGCCCGGCCGCCCAATACGTAAGAAGGTCGGACAACCACCGGGTAACCGATCTTGTTGGCGGCGGCGATCGCGGCTCCGGCATCGGTCACGCTGGCTCCTTTGGGTCGGGGAATATATAAGTTTTCCAGAAAAGCGTCAAATTTCTCCCGATCTTCGGCTGTATCGATCGATTCAAGCGAAGTACCCATGATTTTAACTCCGGCCCGCGATAACGGGGCTGCCAGATTGATCGCCGTCTGGCCGCCGAACTGGACGATGACCCCTTCCGGCAATTCTTTGTCGATGACGTTCATGACATCTTCGATCGTCAATGGCTCAAAATACAGACGGTCGGAAGTATCAAAGTCCGTTGAAACAGTTTCCGGGTTGTTATTAATAATGATCGATTCGATGCCCATTTCCCGCAATGCCCAGACCGAGTGGACCGAACAATAATCGAACTCAATTCCCTGACCGATGCGGATCGGACCGGAACCCAATACCAGGACCTTGCGACGGTCAGTCACCTGCACTTCGTCTTCCTGAGCGTAGGTTGAATAGTAATAAGGCGTAACCGCCTCAAATTCTGCGGCACAGGTGTCCACCATCTTGTAACAGGGCAAAATGTTCCATCGCTTGCGACGGATACGCACTTCACTTTCCGGTGTCAGGGTCAGTTCGGCAATGGACCGGTCGGCAATGCCGCAGCGTTTTGCCGCCCGCATCAAGAGCGGCGTCATCGGTTCATCGACAATCCGTTTTTCCATTGTCACGATCCGGCGGATCTTATCAATAAAAAACGGATCAATCGTGGTAATGCGCGAAATTTCTGCCGGGTCCCCACCCCGCCGCAGCGCTTCAGCCACTATAAACAAACGTTCGTCATCGGTACGGGACAAGCGCTCAAACACAAGTTCATCGGTCAGCGCGGCAATCGCCGGCAGTTGCAAGCGATGTGCCTTGATTTCGAGCGAACGGACAGCTTTCAGCAGCGCCGCTTCAAAAGTCCTGTCGATGGCCATCACTTCACCGGTTGCCTTCATTTGGGTTCCCAGTTCCCGGTCAGCGCCGATAAACTTGTCGAACGGCCAACGCGGGAATTTCAGCACCACATAGTCCAGAGCCGGTTCGAAGCAGGCCTGTGTCTTGCCTGTCACCGTGTTCTGGATCTCATCCAGCCGATAACCGATGGCAATCTTAGTCGCCACCTTGGCAATCGGATAACCGGTCGCTTTTGAGGCCAAGGCGCTGGAACGGCTGACCCGTGGATTAACTTCTATGACGATATAATCGGAGCTCTTGGTGTCGAGTGCGTATTGAACGTTACAACCGCCTTCCACACCAAGTTTCCGGATTATGGACAGGGATGCGGACCGCAGCATTTGATATTCATGGTCGGTTAAAGTTTGCGAGGGAGCCACGACGATGCTGTCTCCCGTATGCACTCCCACCGGGTCGATATTTTCCATATTGCAGACGACGATGCAATTATCTGCTGCATCGCGGATAACTTCATATTCAATTTCTTTCCAGCCGGCAACGCTGCGCTCGATCAGAACCTGGGAAATCATGCTATGGGTCAGGCCGCGCCTCACGACTTCGTCGAGTTCTTCCTCGCTGTTGACGATACCGCCGCCGGTGCCACCCAAAGTATAGGCCGGACGGACGATCAGCGGATAACCCACCTTACGGGAAAATTCCCGGGCGGCTTCAACGGTTTCCACTATATCGCTTTCCGGAATGGGCTGATTTATTTCCTGCATGGTTTGCTTGAACAGTTCACGGTCTTCGGCCTTCCGGATCGCTAACAAAGGCGTTCCCAAGAGTTCCACATTATATTTTTCCAATGTTCCGCGTTCGGCCAGCTTCACTGCGAGATTCAGTCCGACTTGCCCGCCCAGCGTGGCCAGCAATCCATCCGGCCTTTCTTTGGCAATGATCTCTTCCAGGTATTCTGGCAACAGTGGCTCAACATAGACCCTGTCGGCAATATTGGCGTCGGTCATGATCGTCGCCGGATTGGAATTGACCAACACCACTTCAAGCCCTTCGTCTTTCAGAGCCCGGCAGGCTTGGGTTCCGGCGTAGTCAAATTCAGCCGCCTGTCCGATTATGATCGGTCCGGAACCAATCACCATGATTTTCCGGAGGTCTCCTCTTCTTGGCATCTCAGCGACCTCCTTTCATCAATTCGATAAACTGATCGAACAGATAAACATTATCATCGGGTCCGGGCGCCGCTTCCGGGTGGAACTGCACTGAAAACACCGGCAACCGGTTGTGTCGCATCCCTTCAATCGTGCCATCATTCACCGCCCGGTGGGTCACCGTGACATCCATGGTCTGCACTGTCTTTTCATCGACGACATAGCCGTGATTCTGCGAAGTGATGTATACCCTGTCATGGCTGAGATTTTTTACCGGGTGATTTACACCCCGATGACCGAACTTCAGTTTATAAGTGTTGCCGCCAAGTGCGATGGCCAATAGCTGATGGCCCAGACAAATTCCAAACATCGGTACCCTGCCGAGCAGTTGCCGGATGGTGTCAATTGCATAAGTCACTGCTTTGGGATCGCCCGGTCCATTGGAAAGGAATACTCCGTCCGGCTTTAAAGCCAGGATGGCCCTTGCATCAGTCGAAGCCGGAACTACAGTCAGATCGCAGCCATACAACGACAATGATCTTAATATATTCCGCTTTATGCCAAAATCCATCACAACGACATGGGGAGCGTCGCCATCATGAGGGATCCGGTAGATTCCGGGCGTGGTGACTTCGGCAACCACATCGGTACCCTTCTGGTTGGCAATTTCAGCCACTACTTGGGCCACATTCCGTTCAGCTCTGACGATCCTGCCTTCCATGGCGCCATGGGAGCGGATTTTTCGTGTCACCGCCCGCGTATCTACATCGGTAAGGCAGGGAATCATTAGTTGTTCCAGATAGCAGATAATAGTGCCTTCTTCACAGCAATTACTTGGACTCTCGCAAAGTTCGGAGGTAATAAAACCCCGCACAAACGATTTCCCAGCCTGATCAAATTTGGGATTAACTCCATAATTTCCAATCAGCGGATAGGTCATCGTAACGATTTGTCCAGCGTATGAAGGGTCGGTCAAAACTTCCTGGTAACCGGTCATCCCGGTATTGAACACGACTTCGCCGTACCCTTCCACGCCGTTCAGCAACAACCCGTCAAAGGTTGTCCCGTCGGCGAGGACCAGCTTTCCGGCTACAAAGTCACTCATGCTTTCACCTGCCCGTCCCTCATCACAATATTTCCATCAACCATCGTCAACACCGCCCGTCCTTTCAACTGTTTACCAGCAAAAGGACTGGCCTTGCCACGGGTGTAAAAAGTGTCCGGATTCACCGTCCATTCCTGTTCGGGATCAAATACAGTAATGTCTGCAGCTTCGCCAACCGACAGTTTTCCAGCGGAGATGCCGAGAATACGGGCAGGTCCGCTGGACATCTTCTCGACGATTTCTGTCAGCGAAAAATCTCCGGTATGGTATAGCGCGGTGAGAATGACTCCAAGAGAAGTTTCCAGTCCGGTAAACCCACTGGGAGCATAACGGAACTCGACATCTTTTTCTTCATAGGCATGCGGCGCGTGGTCGCAGGCAATTGCATCAATCGTTCCATCCTTCAGTCCAGCCCGCAGCGCTGCGACATGTTCGGCAGAACGAAGCGGCGGATTGACTTTGGTTGCCGTGTCAAAACCGCGCACCGCCTCATCGGTCAACGTCAGATGATGTGGTGTTGCTTCAGCAGTGATTTTTACGCCCCGGGCTTTTGCCATCCGGATAAAATCAACCGCGCCCCGGCTGCTGACATGGGCAATATGCAGGGGAGCGCCGGTATATTCCGCCAGCATGATATCACGGACAACCGCAATGTCTTCAGCTACGGAAGGTCTTCCCGGAATACCCAGGATAGCTGAAACAGCGCCTTCATGCATATATCCGCCGGATACCAGGTCGTCATCCTCCGCATGGGTTATCACCAGACACCCAAACATGGAAGCATATTCAAGACCGGATTTGAAAATCTGAGTGCGCGACACATGATGTCCGTCATCAGAAAACGCAACCGCACCAGCCAATTTCATATCGCCTATTTCGGCCAGCTCTTTTCCTTCCAGCCCTTTGGTCACAGCGCCAATAACGCCGACTTTGACTACCCCTTCACGTCGGGCCCGTTCACACAGACCTTCGACTAAAATCGAATTGTCGACGATCGGCCTGGTATTCGCCATACAGGCAACCATCGTAAACCCTCCGGCTGCAGCCGCCTGCGTCCCTGACACGATATCTTCCTTCGCTTCAAGACCAGGGTCGCGAAGATGAACATGCATATCAATCAGTCCAGGACAAACGACTTTGCCTGCGCAATCAACGATCTCCGCATCCGGTGAAGCCAAATCCGGACCTATTTCGCTGATTTTTCCAGCCGTGATTAAAATATCTGCCACTTGATCCAACCCTGAAACCGGATCGATGACCCTTCCTCCCTTAAGCAATCGTCTCAAATTCTTCACCTCCCATCAAGACCAGATACAGGATTGCCATACGAATTGCAAGACCGTTCTTGACCTGTTCCTGAATTGCCGACTGACTGCCATAAGCGACCTCGGGGGAAATTTCAAGGCCGCGGTTCATCGGGCCGGGATGCAGAATTAACGCATCAGGCCTGGCCAGTTTCAACCGCCTGGAATTGATTCCAAACAGCCTCGCATATTCGCGGCCCGAAGGAAACAAACCCTTTCCCTGCCTTTCCTTCTGAATTCTTAAAACGTTGATCACATCAGCGCCTTCGATCGCCTGTTCGACTGAAGTATGAACAGATATCCCCATGCACTCCATTTCCCGGGCCAGCAATGTGGCCGGACCTGCCACATGAACATCGGCGCCGAGAGTCTTCAGACCCCAGATATTGGACCGGGCCACCCTGCTGTGCAAAACGTCGCCGACAATGACGACCTTTAACCCTTCAATCCTCTGTTTATACTGCAGAATCGTAAACATGTCCAGCAGCCCCTGGGTTGGATGCTCATGAGCGCCATCACCTGCATTGATTACGACGGGTTTAAGTATCTGGGCGGCATATTGGGAGGACCCTTCCGCTTCATGCCTGATCACTACGACATCCACGCCCATCGCTTCGATTGTCAGCAGGGTATCCCTCAGGCTTTCACCTTTCACCACGCTTGAAGCCGATGTTGTGATATTGACCACATCAGCCCCAAGGTACTTTCCGGCCAGCTCAAACGAAGTCCGGGTCCGGGTGCTGGGTTCATAAAACAGGTTGATGATCGATTTACCTCGCAACGTCGGAACTTTCTTGATATCCCTGTCGATAATCTCCTTCATTTCCCTGGCAGTGTCCAAAATAAGCCTCATATGGGCTTCCGGCATGTCTTGCAGCTGCAGGATGTCTTTGTTTTTCAATGAAATGGTTTTGCTCGCCATTCCCGCGGGCCCCCCTTTACGACATTTTTGCGGATAATCGATAAAAGAAACAGCCTTCCTCTGTGTGAAGCACAGAAGAAGGCTGCTGAACATTACAGCAAATTGGTCATCCCCTTACCGGCCTCACGGGACCAGTTTAAAGGTCTATTATTATCGTTTATACTTTATCAACAGGTATTCAATTTGTCAAGCGCAAGAAATATTCCCGATATCAACCCTGAGTCAGCAAATCGGCTGCTGCTCCGCTCATCAGTGCAATGGCCGGAACAAAAGCATTCTCATCAAAATCGAAGAAGCTGTCATGGTGACCGGCTGCCAGCTCAGTGCCAATCATGACAAAAGCTGCCTGTCCGCCATTCTTCTGGACCCGTTCCATGAAGTAGGCACAATCTTCGCTGCCACCGATATTGCCTGCCGGAATGATGTCAGGCAATAATTTTTGCCGCTCGGCGACTTTGCGAATTCGCTCCACCAATTCGGGATTATTGTCACAGCCTGCAGCGCCGCCCATTAAAACCATCGACACTGTGCAGCCCTGCATCAGTGCGGAAGCTTCGATGATCCGGACTGCTTCGTTATAGACATATTCGTTGATCTCACTGTTGATGCCCCGGGTTTCCACTTTGATCACAGCGTTGGCCGGAATCACGTTGCGGCCGCTGCCGCCCTGGATCACGCCGACATTGATTCGGGAAATGCCCTGGCTGTGCCGGGAAATCGCATGCAGGTTAAGTGTAGCCGTACAGGCTGCCAGAATGGCGTTTTTGCCGGTTTCCGGAGCAGCGCCGGCATGAGCCGGAACTCCGGTAAACATTGCATCAAGCTTGGTTGTGGCCAGAAAACCGTCGGTGCGGCAGGCGACTTGTCCGGTTTTTCGCAAATTGACTCCCAGATGCATGCCGACGACGTATTTTACATCATCGACAACTCCTTTGGCCATCATCGCTTTTGCACCGCGCACACCCTCTTCAGCCGGCTGAAAAATCATCTTGATCGTTCCTGCCAACTGGTCTTTCAGTCCTGACAGCACTTCAGCCACGGCCAGGCCGATCGAAGTGTGCCCGTCATGACCGCAGGCATGCATCGCATTCTTATTGATACTGGCAAACCCTTCCCTGAACGGTCGATGTTTTTCTTCCGCAGCTTCAGGCAGATCATTTGCGTCCATGTCTACGCGCAAAGCGACTACCGGACCCGGTTTGTCAAATTTCATCACGCCAACCACCCCGGTCTTGCCGCCGGTCATCCGGTCTACCCAGGCCTTGTCAGCGCCTTGTTCAACGGCCCGCTGCATATGTTTTTCCAGCTCAGCTTTGGCAGGAACGCCCATCATTGAAGCTTCGTCATGCACATCAACTCCGACGCTGACCTGGTAGCCAAGGTCCGTTAATGTCTGGGCCACATAAGCCGCAGTTCGGAACTCAGTCCAGGCAACCTCGGCATGTTTGTGAAAATCCCTGCGCCGGGCAACGGTTTTTTGTTTCAAGGCTTCAGCGGCCTTGATGATTTGACTGTCCATCGTTTTATTCTCCCTCTTACAACATGATCATCATGGTAATAAGCGCAGCAACGATCATAGGAATCGCATTGCGCTTTGACATATCGATCGGGTTGACCTGGGCAAGTCCGGCACAGACGATCGCAGCGCCTGCCACCGGCGACATTGAGCGTCCCAGCGCACCGGCAATGAAAGCTTGCGAACCCATAGGCAAAATACCGAAACCTAACTGCGGCGCATGTGGGGTAATCGCACCATTGAACGCAAGCGTAGCGGCATCGCCCGATCCACCAAGAACAGCAATGATAAAGGGCCCAAAGGTCGCCGCAATTTTGGCAATCGCCGCCGAGCCCTTCATCGCTTCAATAAGAGCTCCGGTCAGTCCGATCAGTTGCATGCCGGTAGTAAATACCGACGCGGCAATGATGATGCCGATGACATTTCCATAAGCATGGCCCATGCCATCAAAAAACTGTTTGGAAATTTCATCTACCTGCTTCAGGGTTACTGCAAACCCTAAGGCGGCGCCAAATAACATCGCGGCAGGAACTCCGATATCTGGGATCAGATTGATTTGCTTGCTGCCCAATACCAGCAATAATAAAGGAACCGCCGGGACAATAGCTTTAATAATACTTACCTGAAATTCGTCATTCTTTTGCCCGGCAGCCGAAACAACGACTTGGCCCGAACCATCTTCTTTCAGATACTTTGCAATAATAGTCAGAAGAATAGCGATGGTCAAAATCCCGACAACAGAGGCAGTCGTATGACCGGCAATAACTGACATGACATCAGTGTTGCCCAGTTTGGCAATAAAAGGAACATGAGCCGAGCCTGGATTAAATACGCTCCCCCATGTTCCGGCCAAAACCGCGCATGCCGCCATGATCGGATTAATTCCTGCGCCGATCAGGGTCGGGATCATGATGGCGCCGACTGCGGCGCTGCAGCCTGCCGCGCTGGGCAGGGCGATATTGATCAGAAAGGTGACGATAACCGTTCCAGGAATCAAAATAGCCCGGAATCTGCCCAGTGCACCGGCCATCAGATGAACCAGATGTGAATCGCACTTTGTCAGTTTCATGACATAGGCGAAACCCATCACTGTACAGATAACCGTCACCAGCCCCGGATTAACCATTGCCTTGCTGAAGGCGTCCACTGCAGCAAGCGGCTTTCCTACTGCCAAAGCCATTACAAAGCCGGATACGAATAATACCAGTCTGGTTTCATACTTCTTAATAATAGCGGCGAATGTTAATACGACAATAATTGCACCGAACCAGATCAAGAAAATCCCTCCTACAAGTTATTATATTTTTATAATTTCGCTCAGCATTGTCTTTTTCCTGCGTAC
>Ga0351907_1188_pt1 | contig 13782 bp, 12 predicted proteins | sample BONcelHT113001E6_FD_206861 | JGI IMG/M metagenome (GOLD analysis project Ga0351907, IMG submission 206861) | Enriched cells from coal bed in the Powder River Basin, Montana, United States - BONCAT cells T11 rep1 HSBNCT.T11.300.1.E6 ... | reverse complement strand
AACCTGGATGAATTTTTTATGGTACGCGTCGGCACTTTAAAAAACCAGCTTGAGGAAGCTCGTGAATGGCTTGACCCTGCGGGCATGTCCGTATCGCAGCAACTGGCATCGATTGCAAAAGCTGTCCATAAACTGTCCAAACAACAATATCGATTATTATTTCAAATCATGAAAGAGATGGAAAGGGAGACTCTGCCCTTTTGCAAACCCGAAAACTTGCCAGAGTTTGCTTCAGAATGGTTGCGAAAATACTTCGATAACATGATCTCACCAGTATTAACCCCTCTCGCTGTTGACGCAAGCCATCCCTTCCCATTTCTATCAAATCGCAGCCTCAATCTGGGTGTTACTCTGGTCGATAAGTCTGGCAACATTAGTATCGCTGTCATTCAAGTCCCCGCTGTTTTACCGCGCATTTTAGAAGTTCCCTGTGAAAAGCGAAAATACTGTTTTGTATTTCTTGAAGATGTAATTCGAATTCATTGTCGGCAACTTTTTCATGGCTATCGGATCAAGACGATTGTTCCGTTTCGGATTACCCGCAATGCTGATTTTCTCATTGATGAAGAGGATGCAGATGATTTACTGGAGGAAGTCCAGCGTTCTTTGCGGCAAAGGAAGCGAGGCCGGGCTGTTCGGCTGGAAATTGCCCGTTCCGAAAATAGAGCAATCAAGAAATTTCTGATTGATGAGTTAAAAATTAACGATGCTGACTTGTATGAAATCAGTGGCCCGCTGGATTTGACCTGCTTTACCAAATTTGTAGACCGGCCAGGATTTGATCATTTGCGTCGACCGCCGATTCAGCCGCAATGGCCACAAGACATGCCTCAGACGGCGAATATATTCGAATCTATTCGTGATCGGGATATTCTTCTTCACCATCCGTACGAATCATTCTTGCCGGTACTCGATTTTGTTCGCACAGCTGCCGAAGATCCAAAGGTATTGGCCATTAAACAGACTTTATACCGGGTCAGCGGTAACTCGCCAATAGTCCGCGCTTTGGCTCAGGCTGCGGAAAACGGCAAACAGGTGACGGTCATCGTCGAAATCATGGCCCGATTTGACGAAGAAAACAATATACTTTGGGCCCGCAGGCTTGAAGAGGCAGGTTGTCACGTGATCTACGGCCTGGTTGGACTGAAGACCCATGCCAAAATGTGTCTGGTTGTTCGTCGTGAAGACGGCGGTATTCGTCGCTACGTGCATATGAGCACAGGAAATTACAATGATTCAACCGCCAAAGTCTACACCGATATCGGACTTTTCACCGCCAATGATCAGTTTGGCGCTGACGCTTCAGGCTTTTTCAATGTTCTTACCGGCTATTCCGATCCTCCAGTCTGGAATAAGATTGCTGTGGCACCGCTTGGACTCAGAGACAAGATACTTGAACTCATTAATCAGGAGAGCTTCAACGCAAAACAAGGAGTACCTTCCCGGATTATAGCCAAAATGAACTCGCTGGTTGATAAAGAGATTATCGCTGCGCTTTATAATGCTTCTTCTTCTGGCGTAATCATAAATTTAATCGTACGGGGAATTTGTGTCCTTCGTCCCGGGATTCCCGGTGTTAGCAAAAATATCACTGTACACAGCATAGTTGGACGATTTCTTGAACACAGCAGGGTATTTTATTTCAGCTCTGACGGTGATGACAAGTGCTATTTGTCGAGTGCAGACTGGATGCCGCGCAATTTGAACAGTCGGGTTGAAATTCTGTTTCCGGTCGAGAATGAAGTACACTGCAGTCGACTTTACTCACTCCTTGAACTGTTGATATCTGATAATCAGAAATCATATGATATGAAATCTAACGGTAGTTATCGTCGACGTAGAGTCTCGGACAAAATTAAGATTAACGCTCAAAACGAACTTCTCATTTGGGCCGGCGAACATGCCAGAAGTTTGGCCCCCTCCCGGCAAGCCAATCCTGCTATAAAGACCGCAGAAAAATAATGGAGGGGACTTTATGATGGAACTGATACTTATGCGCCACGGAAAAGCAGAACCCCGTTCTGACGCAAAACCTGATTTTGAGAGGGAGTTAACGTCTATCGGCCGGAAAAAAGTGAGAATGGCCGCACAAGGCCTCGCACAAGGTCTATACAAAGGCCGTGAGATACAAATCTGGGCCAGCCCCACTGTTCGAACCCTGCAAACAGCCGAAGTGTTGCGTTCTGCCTTTGGCAAAAGAACCAGACTTCACGTTGTCGATGCTATTCAGGAGGGAAACATGAGCGAATTACGTTCAGAATGGTCAAGTACCCCCGGGATAGACGTCCTGATCATCGTTGGTCATGAGCCTACAATGAGCGAATGGACGCAAAAAACAAGCGGCGCTGCTTTGCTTTTTCGCCCTGGCAGTGCCGCCGCAATCCTATTTGAGGACCCAGAACAAACGATCGGGTCACTTGCCTGGTTCATGCGGATCGGAGTCATGGGCAGACTTGGACCACTTCCCCACCCGCAAAGAGTTCAACGACCTTAGATGATTTTTCGATTCTTTTCGCAGATTTCCCAAAATTTTTAGCAAGCCAAATATTCGATCTGTTATCATTCGGCTACGCCAACTAACAAACAATTCTTTTTCCAGCAGAAAATTTTCGTCAAGATTGCCTGTCTCGACTTGATCGAGCAGGTATTTTATTTGATAAGCGTCATGAATTTTGCCGATTGCCGTTTGGGCCAGTATTAAAGTGTCAATATAATTATCTGCCCGAAACGGAGAAAATCTCATGACAGATTCCTGAACGTAGCGGACCCGTTTGATTTTAATTCGCAATCGATGAAATCTCTCAATACTACTGAAAGCATTGATCGAGTCAATGTCAGCTTTTAATGATTTGGTTGCCTGGATCAAGCCCTTTTGGATAAAACCGGAGATATCATTTCCTTCTCCCCCAGCAGACCATTCTTCCTGCCTGCGATAAATCCATGCCTGCATTTCAAACAGAAACTTGGTCAGTTCACCTCGATTCAGGAGCTGGATCACGTCCTCAGCCAAAAGATACCTTCTTTCGGCAATATTGGTTGGCCAGTGCTCAGAAAAAATCGTCACTGGATTAAAACGGGAGACGAAACTATGCCATGCCTTGTGCAGCACGTCAATATCCCGGATCGTTCCTAACAAGGTTCCCCATCGTCGCAGTTGGTCAACCTGCAAATCCCATTCGTCTTTTTTAAACTGAGATTGGAAAAATCTCAGCACCGAACGCAACCGGCGGCACTGAATTCTTAGTTCACGAATCGATTTCGGGCTAGCTCCGTCTGCCAATAAAAATGCCTGGGCGCGAAACATATCAGCGGCGCAATGATCAACGAGTGAAGTCAAAGTAGGAATCGCTGTCAAAGTAACTGAAATGTCGTGCGAAGAAATTCCTTCAGAAGTTGAGCCAAACTCCAGCAACTCGATACCGCGCACATATTTGCTGCGATTTTCCGGCAATAAATTCCACTTTGGGGCAATCCAGGCTGCCAGTTCGAGCAATTGACTTGTCTTCCCTTTCTTCAGTTCTATTTCCAGTTCGCTTATTTGCGCCGTTCCGCTTCCGCTCCAGATAGTTCCCCTGTCAAGCGCAATTTCAATCATCGCCCCGGAAGACGTCTCCAGTTGAAGTGTGGTTCGACTGAAATTAGTCGAGAACAACAACTGAAGTCGCTGATTTCCAGTTTTTTTGACCATTCGTTCCCCGGCAAAAGTCCCGTCAAACGGTTTCCTCGAAGCTTCGGGGCCACTGACCTTTTCGTTCCATTCTTCACGGGAAAATAAACTGCCACTACTGCCGGAATCACTTTTGAATGTTGCGATCCAATCAGCACCTTCTTTGCGGATACGATAAGAAATTCCGGCCTTTCTTAGTGCAAAATCAGGAGTATCATAATATAGAGCTTCATAATTTTGGGTTATCGGTTTCTTATGTTTTGCCATCAATAATAGTTGGGGGTCTGCAATTATAATATCAAACAGACGAGGCTCTGAAACGGCAAATTTTATTTCAAGTTCAGCGCCATCCATCAATCATTTCCTCCTTAAACTACGGGGGACCGAACTCGGCCCCCCCAGTGATCACTATGCTTTTCCCAGTAATCCTGGCGCTTGCTTCAGCAGTGTTGCAAAATTTTGCTGGCACTCACACAACCGATTCAACAACTGGCAAAGTGCACCCGGACAATTTTGTTGCATTATTTCCATATTATTGAAATGCGTTGTTCCATTCCATATGCAAAATCAAGAATCTTCACAGTTACAGGTCTGAACGAAGTTTTCCAGCCTTGCCAAGGTTCGCGGCCTGCATTTCACGAATGATAATTGTAACTACTTCCGGTTTGCAGTCTGCTGTTTCGACGATAGCTTCAGTTACCTTAGCCACCATAGCCCTCTTTTGTTCGAGAGTTCGTCCTTCCAGCATGTCAATTTGTACGATCGGCATCGTATTTCCTCCTTCACTATTATTTATACGCGAAAAATTCTCTTTTTCATTCTGTTGACAAATCCAATTTAACGATCCAGCGTTCTTACGAATAGAAATTTCATATTCTTAATAAATTAATTCTGCACAAATTGACATTTCCCTTCAACCAGCAAACAACACACCAAAAAACCTTTCAAAACGATGCTTAAGGTAGGGAAGGACTGCGTTTACCTCTTTAGGATCCTTCATCAAGGCAATCCCTGCTTCGTGGGCTTCTACCAATAGCCCGGCATCGTCAGCCAGATTTGCCATTTTTATTTCAGGAAGGCCATGTTGCCGATAACCAAGAAATTGTCCAGGCCCCCTTATAATCAGATCCTTTTCTGCAACGGCAAATCCATCCGCAGTCTCAACCAACACTTTCAACCTCTCCGGCACTTCACCGTCTGCGGGGTTTTGCAGCAATACACAAAAGGACTGTTCCGCTCCACGTCCAACCCTGCCACGCAACTGATGAAGCTGCGCCAGACCAAAGCGCTCTGCATCTTCGATGATCATCATGGTTGCATTGGGTACGTTGATACCCACTTCGATAACTGTTGTGGATACAAGGACTCCCAACTCGCCCGCAACAAACTTGCGCATAACTGTCTCTTTATCTTCTGCGCTCATTCGTCCGTGCAATAAGCCGCATGCGACTGTGTTTAAAAGTGTTGCCGTCAATTCATTGAATACCGCCAAAGCAGACTGTGCTTCTGTTTTTTCAGATTCCTCGATCAAAGGACACACAACATAGCCTTGCCTGCCTGATTTTACTTCCATTGCAAGATAGCGATAAACTTTTTCTCTTGCAGCATCTCCGGAGCGAACCACCGTAACCACCGGTTTGCGACCGGGAGGCAGTTGCCTAATTGTCGAAATGTCGAGGTCGCCATACAAAGTCAGTGCCATGGTCCGGGGAATCGGTGTGGCAGACATAACCATCGTATGCGGAACTTCACCCTTTCCCTGCAATATAGCCCGTTGATTGACGCCAAAGCGATGTTGCTCATCGACCACGATCAGACCGGTATTCAGAAACAATACATCAGGTTGCAGCAAAGCATGCGTGCCGAAAAGCACATCTATTTCACCCGCCTTGACCTGGGCCAGCAACTCGTTGCGAGTCCTGCCCTTGACCCGGCCGGTCAGCAAAGCACTGCGGACACCTACTCGGAACAATAATTCCGAACAATACTGAAAATGTTGTTCAGCCAATATTTCTGTCGGTGCCATCATGATCCCCTGCAGCCCGTTTTCTACCGTCTTGACCAGTGCCAACAGGGCGACGGCTGTTTTACCCGATCCGACATCTCCCTGAAGCAAACGGTGCATTGGCTTGTCCGACTCCATATCTTTCCTGATTTCGGCGTACGCTTCAATCTGATCATTTGTTAAATCAAAAGGCAACAACTCCAATAGTCTTTGAACTTTGTCCGAATCGGCAGCATGCTGGAAACTTCTCCGCTCATTGAGGCGCTGATTGCGCAGATAAACCAGGGCACATTGCAAATAGAACAATTCTTCAAATACAATCCGGCGTTTAGCTTGTTTCATCTGTTGCCAGTCAGTCGGAAAATGAATCTCCCTCAGAGCCGAGTCACGGGTAATAAGCCCGTACTTTTTCCTTATATCCGATGGGATCGTTTCGTGTAACACCTCAACAGATTGAAGGGCAGCAGCAATCAGTTTTCGCATCACCCGAGCTGCAACTCCCTGCGTTAGTGGATAAATCGGCACTATGCGGGCAGTGTTAAACGAATCCTGAGCCGATTCATTTTCAACTTCCGGACTTTCAATCTGAATGCAGTCGCGAAACCAGATCGCCTTACCGTAAACAAGGACCCTATCGCCAACTTTCCAGGTCTTTGTCCTATAAGGTTGATTGAACCAGACCAACACCGCCAGTCCGGTTTCATCCCTTACCCAAAGACGGGCAATTGATTTTCCCCGGACGAATTGCAGCTCACCTTTTTCAACAACTGCAGTAAACGCTGCAACCCCACCGGGCCGGATCTGACTGATTTTGCACTGCGTGCTGCGGTCTTCATAGCGGCGGGGAAAATGCTCCAGCAATTCACCGATAGTAATGATTCCCAATCGGGCCAAACGTTTGCTGATCGCGTCGCCGACGCCTTTTAAAGCAGTTATCGACTGATTATTCATGAGTCCATCCTATCGGCGATATTTCAGCTTTCACTTGTATAATCTCCCTCATTTGAGTACGGACTGCTGTCAATAAGTTTAATCTCGCTACCGTTGAAAATACATTTATATATATTCTGCAAAAATAGCACAATGCCTTGCTTTTTGCGGTTGGCCTGTGTTAAAATAATTTTGCTGTTCAACTTGAAGGAAGCAACCTCAATATTGAAGGAGGTGTAATGATGGCCAATTTGTGTGAAATCTGCGGCAAAGGTGAACGCAGTGGATTTAATGTTAGCCATTCCCATCTGAAGACCAAGCGGACCTGGAAGCCGAATATTCAGCGGATAAGAGCTTTAGTTAAAGGTGAAGCAACCCGCTTGAATGTCTGCACCCGCTGCCTGCGTTCGGGCAAGGTTACCCGTCCCTAAGACCTTTTCTATTAAGTAATTATTTAAAGAAGCTGGATCACTCCAGCTTCTTTTCGTTACGTACGAATGACAGCTTCTGCTCATTCATGAACTCATTAAGCTCGCTGACTTGGTACAGATACGATTCGTTACAGAAATTGCAGCGAACCTCTGCCTTTCCTTCCTCAATCATCGATCGGATATCATCCTGCTCCATGCTGCAAAGGATACCTGTTGCCCGGTCACGACTGCAGGTGCATTTAAATTTGACCGGTTCCGAGTCAAATACTTCCAGACACTCTACCCCCGCAGTCAAAAGCTTGATGATTCCCGCAGCCGTCATCCCTTCCTGAGCCAAATGGGACGGTGACAAAACAAGATTTAGGTTCCGCTCGATATTCACGAGAATTTCCTCCGTCACATCAGGCATCGCCTGAACAAGGAAACCGGCTGCTCCGGCAATGCCGCCATTGGGATTCACTGAAACACCCAACCCAACAGTCGAAGGGATTTGCTCCGATTCGAGCAGATAGCGGGTTACGTCTTCGGCAATTTCACCGGAAATCAACTTCACGGTACCGGTAAACACTTCCCGCTTTGGACTAAAACGGGCTACATGAATCATCCCTTCGCCAACTCCAGCTCCTACATCCAGTTTCCCATTTGCTGCTGGCGGCAGATCGATTTCAGGATGGTGCACATAACCCCGCACGCAGTGTCGCAACGGCGTATCAGCCACAATATCGCCAAGTGGTCCATTGCCGGAAATCCGAAGGGTAATGCATTCATCAGCCTTAATTGTTTCTGACAGCAACAGCGCTGCAGTCATTGTCCTGCCCAATGCAGCGGAGGCAACAGGGGAGCAGGAATGCCTTACACGGCCTTCTTCCACCAGTTCTGTCGTGATGGCAGCCACAATTCGGACTCCCGGCGCCAGCGCACGAGTAATGTGATCAGACATTACGTTTGTGCCAGCTTTTCAAAAGGTTCGCCATTTCAATCGCAGTCATCGCGGCATCAAAGCCTTTATTACCCGATTTTGTTCCGGCCCGTTCGATGGCCTGTTCAATATTCTCTGTCGTCAATACTCCGAACACAGTCGGAATACCTGTCTGCAATGTGACCTGCGCTACCCCTTTTGTGACTTCGCCGGCAACAAAATCAAAATGAGGCGTGCTCCCACGAATTACGGCGCCAAGACAAATTACCGCATCAAATTCGCGACTACCAGCCATCTGTTGAGCAGCCAGAGGAATTTCAAAAGCCCCCGGCACCCAGACCAGCGTAATTTCGTCTTCATTGGCGCCGTGCCTTACCAATGCATCAACAGCCCCGCCAAGCAGTTTGTTGGTAATGAATTCATTGAAACGGGCGGCAACAATACCAAACTTCAAGCCTTCCGCAGTCAGTTTTCCTTCTAATACTTTCATTTCATTTCCTCCTTAAGTTTCTTGCTAAAATATTTGCTTAACAATTCATCGTATGACAGAAGTTTATTCAGCTTTTAAAATATGCCCCATTTTTGATTTCTTTACTGACAGATATTTTTTATTAAAGTCATTTGCTTTGATTTCAACAGGAATTCTTTCGCTGATGCTCAGGCCATACCCTTCCAGGCCGGCTCGCTTTTCAGGATTATTGGTCAGCAGCCTGATGCTGGACAAGCCCAAGTCTGCCAAAATTTGGGCACCAATACCGTAATCTCGCAAATCAGGGGCAAACCCCAATAAAATATTGGCTTCGACCGTATCTTTACCCTGGTCTTGTAAAGCATAGGCCCGGATTTTGTTGGCCAAGCCAATCCCCCTGCCCTCCTGCCGCATATACAACAATACGCCTTCACCTTCCTGTTCAATCCGTTTCATCGCCATGCCCAACTGATCACCGCAATCACAACGCAATGACCCCAGTACGTCTCCGGTAAGGCATTCCGAATGAACTCTCACCAATACATCCTGTTTATTGGCCACGTCTCCCTTGACGAGAGCCAGGTGGCACATTTTATCGATAACGCTTTCATAGGCGACAACTTTAAACTCGCCATATCTTGTCGGCATTGTGGCTTCAGCAACTTTTTCGACAAAACGTTCGTGATGTTTACGATACTTGATCAGTTCAGCAACTGTAATCATCTTGAGTCCGTATCTCACTGCGAACTCCATCAGCTGGGGAACTCGGGCCATCGTACCGTCTTCGTTCATAATTTCGCAGATAACGGCCGCCGGATACAGACCGGCAAGAACGGCCAGATCGATTGAGGCTTCGGTGTGGCCTGTTCGCCTCAGCACGCCTCCTTCGCGGTATCGCAACGGAAAAATGTGTCCCGGACGTCGAATATCTTCAGGGCCTTTGTTCCGGTCGATCAATGTTTGAACTGTTAAAGCCCTTTCATGGGCAGATATGCCCGTTGTCACAGCAAAAGCATCAACTGAAACGGTAAATGCGGTGCAATGCGAGTCCGTGTTATCACAGACCATCGGTCCGATTCCCAACTGGTCGAGTCGATCCCCTTTCATCGGAACGCAAATCAGTCCCCGGGCATGTTTCGCCATAAAGTTGATGATTTCCGGCGTAGCCATGCTTGCGGCAACAACCAGGTCTCCTTCATTTTCACGGTCTTCATCATCAACAACGATCACCATTCGACCAGCTCTGATCTCTAATACGGCTTCCTCAATCATACTGAATTTCGGTTCCATCATTTTCTCCCCTTTCAATCCAAAAAACCATGTTTTGCCAAAAATTCCTCACCAATGACTGTTTTATTTTTACCGATCCTGGGGTCGGACTTAGCCAATCGATGAATATATTTCCCCAGAACATCCGTTTCAATGTTCACCTTGTCACCCACCTGCTTGTGGGAAAGAACCGTAACACCCCATGTATGGGGAATTAGTGATACTTCGAACCAATTTTCTTGACAGTCGACAATTGTCAAACTTACCCCGTCAACAGCAACCGAGCCTTGTTGAATCAACAAAGGGGTCAGATATTCCGGCAGCCTGATCCGCAGAATATTTGCATTGTCACGAGTGCGGACTGAAATCAGCTCTCCGACGGCATCAATATGTCCGCTGACAATGTGACCACCCAGTCGATCGCCCAGTCGCAGCGTCCGCTCCAGATTGACCGCATCACCAGGTTTTTTTAGTGACAAAGTCGTTCTGTCAAATGTTTCCGGCATAATATCAGCAGTAAATGAGTTCGGGCTGAAATCTACCACTGTGAGGCAAGTCCCATCCACCGCAATACTGTCGCCTATTTTTACGTCTTCAATCACTTTCGTAGCAGTCAGAGTCAGACGGATTGAATGTACTCCTTTTGAAACGGAACGGACTTTACCCAGTTCCTCGACAAGTCCTGTAAACATCGCGACTCTCCCTTCGTTTGACAAATCCTTCGATCATCAGGTCCGGCCCAAGTTGACTCACGGTCAGGTCTTCCAGTTCAACCGCATCGGTCAACAGATCGCTGCCTGCCCCGCCATATGCTCCCGGCGCACCGTTTCCACCAATAATCCTTGGCGCAATAAACATTACCACCCGATCTACATAATTACCGAACAGGAACGAAGAATTGAGGGTTCCACCAGCTTCGACCATGACATGGGTCAGGCAACGCTGGCCGAGGTTATAAAGTATCTCAGACAAATCAAGACGATCGCCGACTTCGCGAACCATTAAAATTTCCACCCCTTTTGCTTCGAGGGCCGTGATTCGATGTAGCGGAGCAGCTTCAGATACCGCGATAATCGTCGGGGCTTTCTGGTCATTGATCAGTTTTGCCGTCAAAGGAGTTCTGGCAAAACGATCTGCTACCAGCCTGATTGGCGACTTTCCGCCTTCCGGCAACCGGGTGGTCAATTCAGGATCATCGGCGATGACTGTTCCAATTCCCGTAATTACCACGTCAGCCGCATCTCGCATTCGATGAACTTCCAACCTGGATTCTGCACCTGTTATCCAGCGAGAGTTTCCGGTGCGGGTTGCAATTTTTCCGTCAAGACTGATGCCATTTTTTAAAGTTACGAATGGCATCTTGCAAGTGATCCACTTAATGAACGGCGCATTCAGCAAAGCTGCTTCGCCTGACATTACATCCGTTTCGACGGCAATCCCGTTCTGTCGGAGTATGCCTATGCCGCAACCGGCAACCAAAGGATTGGGATCAGTCATTGCGACGACCACGCGCTTAATTCCCGCTGCCATGATCGCTTCGGTACAGGCTCCGGTTCGTCCACAATGACAACAAGGCTCCAGCGTAACATACATTGTCGCTTCTTTCGCCATATAGCCGGCTTCTGACAATGCGTGGATTTCCGCATGAGCCTGGCCTGCCTTCTGATGCCAACCTCGGCCTACGATACGCCCTTCGTTGACTATGATAGCCCCAACCACCGGGTTGGGGCTGGTCCGTCCTCGGCCCAGTCGGGCCAAGCACAGCGCTTCACGCATGTATTGCTTATCTATTGCCTGTTCGCTTGCAGCCCGGATCATCAAACGCTCCTCCAAAACAAAATCCCAAAGATATTATCTTCGGGAAAATATAATCACAGACCTGTGTCAGGTCGGCGATTTGCCTTTTCCCATCCAGACTTTACTGTCGGCTCCGGAATCCATACCGGATCAACCTTTCGGCTCGCGGGCTATACCGCCGGTCAGGAATTGAAAGATTTCTCCTTCGCACCATGCCCCAAAGGCCCATATTCATTTCAGATCCATTATTAGAATACCACTGGGTGCAAAAAAACGCAAGAGATTGACGGCAGGTTTCAGCCCGCTTTCAAACAAGCAATTGTTGACTTCATGTCATTGCTGCAAAAAATAGCCGATCCGGCAACCAACACATCTGCTCCGGCTTTCGTCAATTGGGCTGAATTCGCAGGAGTGACGCCGCCATCGACCTGAATCAGCACCGGTCGGCCAAGTTGAACGAGCTGTTTTTTCAATCGACTGATTTTGGTCAACGCTGACGGAATGAACTTTTGGCCACCAAAGCCTGGATTCACGCTCATTATCAGCACCATTTCCAGTTCAGGCAATATTTCATCCAGCATTGCCAGGGACGACGAAGGATTTAAGGCCACAGCAGGCTTCACGCCCAGTTCACGAATCCGGTTCAGCAATCGATGCAGGTGTGGATCCGTTTCAACATGAACCGTCAACCAATCTGCACCTGCCTCCGCAAACACTTCAATAAGCGCAGCCGGATTATTTACCATGAGATGAACATCAAGCGGCAGTTTGGTCACTTTGCGGATTGCGGACACGACCGGCGGACCAAAAGTCAGATTAGGCACAAAGTGCCCATCCATTATATCCAGATGGAGCCAATCAGCACCGGCCTCTTCCACTCGGACAATATCTTCAGCCAGACGGGAAAAATCCGCCGATAACAGGGATGGCGCGACTAATGCCATATCAGAACCTCCTCTGTTGTGTTTCCAGAACTTCCTTCAGTAGTTCAATATACGACTCATAACGCCAGGCGGCAATTTCTCCTGAGGTGACAGCATTTTTCACCGCGCACTGAGGTTCCTTATGGTGGAGACAGGAAGAGAAATGACAATTCGGCAATTTGTCGCGTATGTCCCGATACTGAAACCGTAATTCGTCCGGCGACATCTCAACAAATTCGGTAAAACTGAATCCTGGAGTATCGACGACAAATCCACCGCCAGAAAGCACCAATAGCTCCGCACAGCGGGTGGTGTGTTTTCCCCGGCCTATCTTTTGACTGAGTTCGCCGATAGTTAAGCTCAACCCCGGTTCAATCGCATTCAATAATGACGATTTACCAACTCCGGAAGGTCCGGCGAACACACTGACTTTATCATACAATGCCTGTTGCAGTTCAGTCATGCCGACACCAGTTTTTGCTGAAACCATCTGAACCGGGTAACCCATTCTCCGATAAACATCTAAAGAGAATTCCAATTCTTCCGGGTCAGCCATGTCAATTTTGTTGACACATACCATAACAGCAATCTCCGATAGTTCAGCCAATACCAAGAAACGGTCCAACAAACCGAAATCAATCCGGGGGTGATTAGCTGCAAAAGTTATTACAGCCTGGTTAACATTGGCGACTTCAGGCCTCTTCAGAAACGACTGACGTGGAAGTATCTGTTCGATAGTCCCCTCTTCTTCACCGGACATTACAAAACCAACTGTATCGCCCACACAGACCGAATATCGGTTTTGCTTCATCCGCCCGCGAAGCTTGCAGGAAATTGTTCGAAGACCGGTTTTAACGAAATAAAACCCGCTGGTTGCTTTAATTACTATTCCCGTCAGCCGATTTTTTTCCATCGATTAAAAGGATTGTTCCTGAATGAGCTTGTTGTTGGCGATAATTCTGATCGTCATTTCTCCAGTCCCTTCCACAACTTGTTCAATCCGGTCGCCTGGTTTGTGAATTCCTTCATATACTGTCCGAATTCCGCTGGTATCTTCAACAAGAATCTTGCAGGATTGTCGCGACGGACCCGCCGGAACCACGAACTGAATCCGGGCTCGTTTCGGCATGCCTGCGTTACTTTTAACCAATTCAAGGTTTACGGTTGTGCCTTCAATTACCAGGCTACCCGGAACCGGAGATTGTCCACTGATCATGCCAGGTGCAAATCGCGGATCGGAAATTTCACGAATCGTTCCAACCTTCAATTTAAGTGCCTCAATTTTCATCAATACGCTTTGTAACGGTTCGCCTTGAAAATCCGGTAAAGTGAGTTGTTGCAGGCTTTTCCCCTTGCTAACAACAATATCGAC
>Ga0351907_1187_pt1 | contig 13846 bp, 9 predicted proteins | sample BONcelHT113001E6_FD_206861 | JGI IMG/M metagenome (GOLD analysis project Ga0351907, IMG submission 206861) | Enriched cells from coal bed in the Powder River Basin, Montana, United States - BONCAT cells T11 rep1 HSBNCT.T11.300.1.E6 ... | reverse complement strand
GAGTAGGAAATGGAACTGCCAGGTTTCTCACATCAGACCCAACTGAGCAGGATATTACCTCTGCACTTGATTCAACACTTGCATCCTGGATCCATCCTGCCATGAGCGGGTTGTCACTCTCAATCAACCGGGATCAAATTGAACGGGTAGAATATGAGCCGGTGTCCAAAAATGTTCCAATACCGGATCTCTTTGGTTCTCCAATGACCTATGTATACCGGGTTGCATATTCTGATGAATCAATGAATATGCATCTTATCGACCAGGATGGAAGGGAATTAACTCACGCCCAGGGAGGTAAAAGAGAGAAGGTAGGGATCCGGGAATTATTTGGGGCTGCACGAATTCGTATGCTCGAACAGATCCGGGGCGGATTCTATGAAGATGATGAAATCATAAAGATCCTGACAACTCTTGGATATAGTGAGAAGAAAGGAAAACCTTCTCTGTATCCTGAGAAGAAATGGCCAGATGGAGGATTTTTCGATACTGTTCTTATTCAGGAATCATTACGGTATGGATTACCATCGTCACTCACGGCTTTTATATGTACGAGTGAACACCAGGGAACGCCGGTGAAAGCCACAGTAATAGTTCCCTCTGCATATCCTTATGGTTGGGATTATGTGGGAGATGACATAGAATGTGTTAGTGCTCCGATGATGTGTTATGACATGGCATCTGAATCATCATGTAATGAAATATCGCATATTCGATTAAGTACTCCTGTAGCACACGATTTAGCGGGTCAGGCGAAACACTCCCGGGATTTTACCGTATCCTTGGATATAATGAAGAACAATACAGTATTTGAGGATACGTTAGCAGGGTGGGATACGATTTCTCAAATCCAGATTCGAAAGACAACGATCACTTCCGTTACGTCAGATATCAGAATTGAACTCTATATCAATGCCGAAATGATGCCAAGAGCAAGTATCCCACTCTGTGATCTGCTTTCCGGTGAGGAACGGCCATTGAATATCTGCCTGAAACAGTCAGATCTTCTAGTGATCAAATTGAAAGATATTCATAACCTTCTTCAAACCGGGACAATAATATTCAGAATAATGGATGAAAAAGAGATCTATTACTTCAAATAAGAGGAAAATTGGATTCATTATGCCAAATGGGGTTTCATATTGGTAGGGGAGATGGTGGTTCAACAGTAAGAATGATGATGAACCCGGATAACATGACTGGAAAAATTTGGGATCGTTCGTTGTAGTATCAGGGATATTGAATCATCAAATCCCTTCTATACCTATTATGCCAATCATTCTCAAAAAATAAAATTGATTTTTTTCAGGCTATTGATGAAAGAGGGAATGAACATCCCGATGGTGCTCATTGGGGGGCCCAAGCAAAACTGGGAAAAAATTGTCATACAAAAGGATATGTGATTATTGAAAAGATGGCGCGACATTCAGACCTTCTGCATAACATTCTTTCAGGAGGATGCCCGTTTACCGTAAACCTTAATTGTTGCAACCGGTTGCAACCGTCAAAAACAACTGTATTTCAGATTGTTGCTTTCAGATAAGTTGTTTTTTATTCTTCGAAAGAACATTTCTGAACCGGGTGCAACATACTGATTACTGTTAGTTTTCGTATCATAACATTGTGAAGTCTATGCTCATATAAATTATGTGATTTCAGGGGATAATTCATTTCAGACTACTATTTACTGGTTTTATCTATCTGGCTTATACACTGTTTCATGCAACAATAGTATGTCACAAAGAGACCTGTAGCAAAGGTATCAGGACCCCAACACTCCTGATACAATCTGCAGGCACTCTCTCAAAGAGAAGTCGGGTAAGCAATGTCCTCCTACATTCGTTGCATCTCTCTCATCTTCTGAACGGGAAGATCCTCTGTCTGGGAATCTTTCTGAAGCAACCTCCTTTCGGTTACCGAACACTGATCCAACCACACTTCATCCAGCTGCTCCAGGCAGCTGGTATTCCTCCTACAACCCATCGATTGTTACCTTATGAATGCAGGTGTGTTCATAGAGATTAGGTTAGCAACAACTATACTGAAAGACAAATTAGAACGATTAATTTTGGGGATACTGGGTGTTTGTCTGCCAGGCTGAAGATCTTCCTTGACCGGACGACCTGCATGGAGAACCTGTACCACCTTAAAAAATCCGGACTTACTGAGGGCAAGATTGTTGGGATTCTTGTTTGTGGTCACGAGGATGGGGGGATTAAAACAGCTATGGATATTTTACTGAATTTCCAGCAGATGGGATATATCCTGGCTCCATTTGGTATTGCGTACCGGACTCACGGGGCAGAATATTCCAGTAATGCTGACAGAGATTTTTTCAGAACTGATGAGATATTACGGATTCATGCTTGGGGTGTTGCTAATAATGTTGTAGAGATGATGAGACTCGATTCAGAAAAGAAACTCAAGAGCAAGTTAGTGCCAATATCTGAATAAGATTATAAATGCATCAGTCCTGGATAATCGGGATAATCTCCCGATATTAGTAATGAGACCTTTTGCTCAGTATTCTGATACCTTGATGGAGTTTAAGAGTTGTCTTATTGAGTGGGGCCTTGATATGTCCTCTGAACCGGGTAACTGTGGTACCCCTTTACAAGAAAGTTCTCTTGGTTATTGGGATTATGTAATTTGAAAGATATTCCATGGAAATTAGATTTCGCAATCTGATGGAACATAGGAAAAATATCTATCCTATTAAACTGTATGCTGTATATTTGGTTCTATAAGTCATTGCTGGTTAATATCGGAGGTTGAGAAACCTGATATATCTATAATGATAGTAATCATCTATGTCTCCGAGAAGTTCCAGGATAAAAGACCGTGCTTCTTCTTTTGAGAACAGAGTACACGGGGTCCAGGCATCGCGTGACCGGTGGAGAAGTATACAATCTGAAAAGCATCATCAGATGGCCCAACTTCGTCCTGACAGACCTCATGTAAGTTATCGGAAATCTCCATCCGGTCAAAAACATACTCCTCACACTCATCCTCATGGTGTGGAGTTAGGTCCTCATTCTGATAAACCAAGTCCGATTCGGTTCAGACCTACGATACATATGAATGGAATTGCAAAAAATAGGGTATTAAGTTTTAATCACCGCAAAAACTAGACTTTGAATCTTTTTCATAGGTCCCTTTTTTTGTCGGGTTTCTATTGTTGTCATGACTATTGAGTGTGAGTCTGATTTAAGATTCAGATTACTTATTGAATAGTATTTGAGGATTATATATTAGTACCAGAGGGCTTGATTTGCTTTTTATCATAGCTTTACCTGCGTTAGTTCCCGCGGCTAGATCACATCGGAGTTCTTCTTACTGAATATCCAATCCGCGCTTACTAGAAATTTCCAGAATCTATAAGGAAAGGAATTCAATGGGCTATGTGTCTTTATTTTGTAATTACTCGTAAAATTTTCTTTTTAGTCTTGAATATTTTTCTATAGTAACTAAAAAAAAATTCAGGGTATAATCTTCAGTAAGGGAAAGCGCATAGTAAACCTTTATATGGTTGTTCGATCAACTATTGTATCCCACGGTCGTCAAAGACCGTGAGAAACGGCTCAATGTTAGATTGGGTGGGTAATTGCCTGACAAGGTATATTGGTCCAGTGTTCTAACATAAGAGGTCGTTTAATATGGGAGTCCGAGGTGTGTCACTATGGTGGCATAACGGATTCGACAGAGGAATACTGATGGTGTGGACATCTGTCCAGCACCCGCCAATAATCCGAGCTAGTGTGCGTTTGCAATTGATACAAAATTCTGGTTGATCCTGCCAGAGGCCACTGCTATCGGGGTTTGACTAAGCCATGCGAGTCGAGAGGTGCAAGACCTCGGCGAACTGCTCAGTAACACGTGGACAATCTGCCCTGAAGAAGAGAATAATCCCGGGAAACTGGGGGTAATGCTCTATAGTCCGGGAGGACTGGAATGTTCTCCGGATGAAAGATCCGTCGCTTCAGGATGAGTCTGCGGCCGATTAGGTAGTTGTTGGGGTAAAAGCCCAACAAGCCCGTAATCGGTACGGGTTGTGGGAGCAAGAGCCCGGAGATGGATTCTGAGACACGAATCCAGGCCCTACGGGGCGCAGCAGGCGCGAAAACTTTACAATGCGGGCAACCGTGATAAGGAAACCCCGAGTGCCAGCACAGGCTGGCTGTCCGCCAGTTTAAATAACTGGTGAAGAAAGGGCCGGGCAAGACCGGTGCCAGCCGCCGCGGTAATACCGGCGGCTCGAGTGGTGGCCGCTTTTACTGGGCTTAAAGGGTCCGTAGCTTGATTCATGGGTCCCTTGAGAAATCTATCGGCTTAACTGATAGGCGTTCAGGGGAAACTGTGATTCTAGGGACCGGGAGAGGTGAGAGGTACTGCCGGGGTAGGAGTGAAATCCTGTAATCCCGGTGGGACGACCTATGGCGAAGGCATCTCACCAGAACGGCTCCGACAGTGAGGGACGAAAGCTGGGGGAGCAAACCGGATTAGATACCCGGGTAGTCCCAGCTGTAAACGATGCGCGTTAGGTGTGTCAGTGACCACGTGTCACTGATGTGCCGAAGGGAAACCGTGAAACGCGCCGCCTGGGGAGTACGGTCGCAAGGCTGAAACTTAAAGGAATTGGCGGGGGAGCACCACAACGGGTGGAGCCTGCGGTTTAATCGGACTCAACGCCGGAAATCTCACCGGATAAGACAGCTGAATGATAGTCGGGATGAAGACTCTACTTGACTAGCTGAGAGGAGGTGCATGGCCGTCGTCAGTTCGTACTGTGAAGCATCCTGTTTAGTCAGGCAACGAGCGAGACCCACGCGAGCAGTTGCCAGCATAACCTTCGGGTTGATGGGGACACTGCTCGGACCGCCTCTGCTAAAGGGGAGGAAGGACTGGGCAACGGTAGGTCAGCATGCCCCGAATTATCCGGGCTACACGCGGGCTACAATGGTCAGGACAATGGGTTTCGACACCGAAAGGTGAAGGCAATCTCCTAAACCTGTCCGAAGTTCGGATTGCGGGTTGTAACTCACCCGCATGAAGCTGGAATCCGTAGTAATCGCGTTTCACCATAACGCGGTGAATATGTCCCTGCTCCTTGCACACACCGCCCGTCAAACCACCCGAGTGAGGTCTTGATGAGGCGACGTCATACGGCGTTGTCGAATCTGGGTTTCGCAAGGGGGGTTAAGTCGTAACAAGGTAGCCGTAGGGGAATCTGCGGCTGGATCACCTCCTAACGATTTAAGCGGATATGATTGCATGGGTGCCAGACAGACCACAAAACCATCAGTATTCCTCATAATTGTATGAGGTGGGCTCGTAGCTCAGTTGGAAGAGCGCGGCGTTTGCAACGCCGAGGCCTGGGGTTCAAATCCCCACGGGTCCACTATAAAATGATCTGCCGGTGCACCAGGTGATGTAAATCGCCGGGGAAGGGCTTGAGACCCCGTAAAATCGGGGCTATGATAGGCCGTGTACAGGAACTTGCTGCGTTTCAGAACGTTAAATGGGTTTGACGGAACGGAACGAGCTTTATACCTGTCAGTGGATGGCTCGGTTTGGGAGCCGAGGAAGGGCGTGCCAAGCTGCGATAAGCCCCGGGTAGGCGCATGGAGCCTTTGAACCGGGGATCCCCTAATGGGTCATCCTGATACTTTACGTATCAATCCTTTACAGGATGGGGAACGCCCCGAATTGAAACATCTTAGTAGGGGCAGGAAAAGAAACCAATTGGGATGTCGTTAGTAGAGGCGATCGAACACGACAGAGTTCAAACTGAATCCTTCGGGAGATGTGGTGTTGATAGGCCCGTTGTACAAGACTGGTAATCAGAACAGAAGTTGTCTGGAACGACATACTAAAGAGGGTGACAGTCCCGTATGTGAATGGTTACCTGCTTAAACGGAGTCCTGAGTAGCGTGGGTCGGAATTCCCGCGTGAATCCGGGGGTCACTAACCTCCAAAACTAAATACTCCCCAAAACCGATAGCGTAATAGTAGCGTGAGCGAAAGCTGAAAAGCAACCCTGGAAAGGTGTTGAAAAGTGCCTGAAACTGACTGGTGATCGCGTGTTATGGCGCGAAAGGATCTTTCTGGTGAAGGAACGTGCCGTGAGGCATAAGTACGGGCCAGACTGCCGGCGTCATAACGTACGTTTTGAAGAACGGGCCAAAGAGTTTATTCTGTTGGCGAAGGTTAATTCTGGAATGGAAGGAACCGAAGGGAAACCAACAAGTCCGTAGCCTTCGGGTGTGGGACGGCGTATTAATAATGCGCGGAGTCAGCAGGATAAGACCCGAAGCCTGGCGATCTATGCGTGGGCAGATTGAAGGGTGCCGAAAGGTGCGTGGAGGATCGCAAGCGGTTTTGATATGCAAATCATTCGCGTGACCTGCGTATAGGAGTGAAAGATTAATCGAGCCAGGCATCAGCTGGTTCCTCTCGAAACATGCCGTAGCATGACCTGATCCGAGATCGACAGTGAGGTAGAGCACTGATTGAGGAAGCTGGGGGCGAAAGTCCTCACTCTTCTGTCAAACTCCAAATTCCCTGTCATCGTAGACGATCGGAAGTCCGCAATACGGGGTAAGCTTGTATTGCGTAAGGGAGACAACCCAGACCGTGGTTAATGTCCCTCAGTGCAGGCTCAGTGTAAACACTGAAAGTGGTCCTGGGTCAAAGACAACTGGAAGGTGAGCTTAGAAGCAGCTACCCTTTAAAAAGTGCGTAACAGCTTACCAGTCAAGATTCAGGGCGCTGAAAATGGACGGGGCTTAAGCCTGCCACAGATACCACGGACCATACGTAAGTATGATGGCGTAGAGAGGCGTTGTGCATGGGCGGAAGCAGGGTCGTAAGGTCCTGTGGACCGTGTACAAATGAAAATTTTGGCAGTAGTAGAAGCTTAAGTATGGTGAGAATCCATACCGCCGCAGGGGCCAGGTTTCCTCGACAATGTTCGTCAGTCGAGGGTTAGTCGGTCCTAAGTTGCACCGTAAATCGAGTGTAGCGAAAGGGAAACAGGTTAATATTCCTGTACCTGCATCAGACAATCCTGACGCTTCCGGATATGCTCATCGGGGCCATCGCCCCGGCTAAGCGAGATAGACTGGTGGAGTACCGTAATGGTGAGAACCCGGTTAAATCGTTATGGGGTAACAGAGCAAATTCCAGGAGCCCGTGAAAAGGGTGATTGCAGTCCGTACCAAGAACTGACACAGGTGCCCCTCGCTGAGAAGGCGAAGGCGTGTCGGATATAATCGTGTTAAGGGAACTCGGCAAATTGGCCCTGTAACTTCGGGATAAGGGGTGCCTGCCCAGAGATTGGGCAGGTCGCAGTGACAAGGGCGCTCCGACTGTCTAATAACAACATAGCAGACTGCAACTCCGAAAGGACTAGTATAGTCTGTGATTCCTGCCCAGTGCGAGTATCTGAACACCGGGTACAACCGGACGAAGGACTCGTAAACGGCGGGGGTAACTATGACCCTCTTAAGGTAGCGTAGTACCTTGTCGCTTAATTGGCGACTTGCATGAATGGAATAACGAGAGCGCTACTGTCCCTAACACGAATCCGTTGAACCTTTTATACTAGTGCAGAGACTAGTGACTCCTTATGGGAAGTGAAGACCCCGTGGAGCTTTACTGCAGCCTGTCGTTGGATTACGGTATTACCTGCGCAGGGTAGATGGGAGGCGTCGAGCCGTTCCTTGTGGGGAACGGGGAGCCGACGATGAGACACCATCCTGGTTTTATTGTAATTCTAACTGAGTTTCTCAGGACATCGATAGGTGGGCAGTTTGGGTGGGGCGCCACACCCTCGAAAAAATATCAAGGGTGCCCTAAGGTCAACTCAAGCGGGTCAGAAACCCGCTGGAGAGTGTCAAGAGCATAAGTTGGCCTGACGCGATTGCGCACAATAAGCAATCGCGAGAGGAAACTCGGGTCTAACGAACCAATACGCCCTTTTGGTGAGGGCTATTGACTACAGAAAAGCTACCCCGGGGATAACAGAGTCGTCGCCGGCAAGAGCACATATCGACCCGGCGGCTTGCTACCTCGATGTCGGTTCTTTCCATCCTGGCTGTGCAGCAGCAGCCAAGGGTGAGGTTGTTCGCCTATTAAAGGGGATCGTGAGCTGGGTTTAGACCGTCGTGAGACAGGTCGGTTACTATCTATAAGGAGTGTCGGAAGTCTGAAGGGAAGAGTGAAATAGTACGAGAGGAACTTTCACTCGGCGCCTCTGGTCGATCGGTTGTCTGACAAGGCACTGCCGAGCAGCTACGCGCCAAGAGATAAAAGCTGAAAGCATCTAAGCTTGAAACTTACCCCAAAAAGAGACTTCATTAAAGACCCGGATAAAAGATCCGGTTGATAGGATCGGGATGTACGCACGAAGGCAACGACGTGTTCAGTCCGCGATTACTAATAGTCCTAATCTTTCCGTTCCACAAACCCAGACGAAATTCTGAAACGCAAAAAAAATACAGCAAGTTCCTAAACGGTCTTGAACCAACAGGCCAGGCCAAGGTGGCGGAGCGGCCACGCGGTTGACTGCAGATCAACTATACTCCGGTTCAAATCCGGACCTTGGCTCTCAATAGCGGCCACAGCAGGTGTGTCACACCCGGACCCTTTCCGAACCCGGAAGTTAAGACACCTCACGTGGAAGACGGTACTGAGGTACGCGAGTCCTCGGGAACTCTTCTTCGTTGCTATTGTTCTTCGAGTAGAAGAGACTTTTTTAATCGATATATCCGGTTATCCTGATATGTTATCAGTTTAGATATACTATAATAGTACATGCGTTATCTACTCATAATTTCTCTAGCAATTATTGTAGTATTCTATTTATCCGGACTTGTATTATCCCCTATATTACCCGATGAAATACCTTCACATTGGAATATCGATGGTGATGTAGATGGATATATGTCTAAAAATAGTGCCTTACACTTTCTTCCGTTACTTACTTTGATAATTATTGGTCTTATGATTTTTCTTCCCAGATTTGATCCTGAAAAAGAACGATATACGTCATTTCAGACTGCTTATGATGGATTAATATTAATTACTGTTCTCTTTATGATGGTTCTCTATGGAGTTACTCTTCTCTGGGCACTTAACGTTCAGATTTCTATGAATAGCCTGATGGCATGTATGTTCGGGTTACTTTATATTGGAATTGGTTATTTCTTCAGATCAGTAAAGAGAACCTGGTTTGTTGGCATCAGGACTCCATGGACTCTTTTGAGTGAAGAGGTGTGGAATAAGACTCATCAGGCAGGCTCCTGGTTATTTATTGTTACAGGCATTGTATGTTTTGGAGGAGTTCTTATTCCTAAATTAGCGTATGTTTTTATATTTACTCCAATTATTCTAACAATTATAGTATTGTTTGTGTATTCATATCTATTATATACTAAAGAAATTCAGTCTGGACAAAAAAATTAAATATAGATCTCTGTTTTTTCAGGGTAATAATCTGAAGACTTCTTGCTCTTACTGGTTATTGCTAGTAATACAGGTACTAATCGATCGGTCTTTCCGGATTGATATCTAATAGGTATAGATTATCAGGCAGAATTATGGGAGAAACATTATATATCATACCTCCTCTCAATGAGCAGGCAATTCATATTCCAACGCTGGTTGCATCGGCTCTGGGGATTCAGGTCGTTCAGGCTTCAGTCTGTATTGATCTTCTGGACAGCGGCGCTACCATTCCGTTCATTGCCAGATATAGAAAAGAGGCTACCGGGGCGCTTGATGATGCCGTTATCTTTACCCTTGCTGGGCACCTTGATCGGGTACGGAAGCTTGAAGAACGAAGAACTGTTGTCCTTACAAAAATTTCAGAATCTGGGAATTTATCCCCTGATCTTGCAGATAAAATTCGTGCTGCAGGAACATTAGCAGAATTAGATGATCTGTACCTCCCTTATAAACCGCGACGCAGGACCCGTGCTGATAAGGCACGTGAGCAGGGCCTTCAGCCGCTTGCAGATCTCATAACATCCGGGAATTATGAGATCGATCCCCTGAAAGAGGCAGCACGTTTTATAAATCCTGAACTGGATGTCCCCTCTGCAAATGCAGCACTTTGTGGAGCTGAAGATATTATTGCAGGGCAGATGAGCGAAAATCCTGATATGAGAAATCTGGTTCGTCAGATTTTTTTTCGGTCTTCACATATAAGAGCATCAGCTGCACGAGGTACAGGAGGGGAAACAGGAAAATACAAAGAATATGTTGGGATATCCGTTCCGGTGCACAACATTCCTTCCCATCGCATTCTTGCATTATTCAGAGGAGAGGAAGAAGGTTTTCTTTCTGTAAAGATAGGGCCAGATGATAAGGAAGTGATTAGATTACTTACCTCAAGATATGTAACTGGCACTGGTCCTGTTGCTGAATGTATCGCTGATGCAGTTGCTGATGGATATCACCGGCTTATTTCCCCTTCAATTGAGCGAGAACAGAGGAATGATCTTAAAATGAGGGCAGATGAAGAAGCCGCCCGGGTTTTTGCCACGAACCTTCGTGCTCTTCTTCTCACTCCGCCGCTTGGTGCAGTCCGCATTCTTGCCATAGATCCTGGATTTAGGACTGGGTGCAAGGTTGTGGCATTAAATGAAGTTGGAGATTTTCTGACAAGTGCAATTGTTTTTCCCCATGAACCTCGTCCTGATCCAACGGGTGCAGGCAAGGTTATCAGAGAGATCTGCTCTCAGCATAGAGTACAGGTTATTGCAGTCGGCGATGGAACTGCAGGAAGAGAGACCTGGCAGTTTATTCGCAGTTTAGGTCTTTCACCTGATATTATAGTGGTGAGTGTTCCTGAGCAGGGGGCATCTGTGTATTCAGCATCTGAACTTGCAAGAATTGAACTTCCTGATATGGATGTAACCATGCGGGGTGCTGTATCGATTGGGCGCAGACTTCTTGACCCCTTGGCAGAGATGGTGAAGATAGAGCCACGTTCTCTTGGCATCGGACAATATCAGCATGATATAGATCAGACAATGCTAAAACAATACCTTGAAGAAGTAGTCAGATCTGTGGTTAATGAAGTGGGCGTTGACCTCAATTCGGCTTCTCCTTCCCTTCTTTCCTATGTTTCCGGTCTGAACTTCCGGATTGCGGCTGCAATTGTTGATCACCGGGAAAGATATGGTCCTTTTATGAGCAGGGAGGAAATCAGGGCTGTAAAAGGGATTGGTGATAAGATCTACGAACAATCTGCCGGATTTTTACGCATTCGGGATGGAAAAAACCCTCTTGATAATACCGGTGTGCATCCTGAACGCTATCTCCTTGTTGCAGATCTTGCAGCAAGTATCAATGCAAAAATTGATGACATAATCGGGATTGAGGATCTGGTCAGGCAGATTAGACTAAATTCTTTTATTACTGAAGAATGTGGGCTTCCCACTCTTACTGATATAGCACAGGAACTTATCAAACCGGGGCGAGATCCCCGTGGTCAGTTTGAACCACCTGTTTATGCAGATATGGTTACTTCGTTTGATGATCTTGAGGAAGGGATGGAACTTGACGGGGTGATTACCAATGTTACGAATTTTGGAGCATTTGTCAATATTGGTATAAAAGAAAGTGGTCTGATTCATGTGAGTGAGATGGCTGATCGATTCATACATGATCCTGCTGAAGTAGTTTCTATCCATCAACGTGTCAGAGTTAAGGTGATTAGTATCGATTCAGGCCAGCGAAGGATTGCTTTATCTATTAAACAGGTTGCCGGATTATGAGCCTGCATTGATAATAAAATCATTACCTGCTCTTCCTAAAAAATAGTCTTTGGAATTGTTATCCGACTGATGATCAATAGTATACAGAACAGATATTTCATTTGCAGGTACAATACTCGGGATAGATGAGAGCGAACCGGTATGTGACCATGGGGTTAATTCAGACATCAATGACCCCTGATTCGGATGTTAATCTTAACCGGATGATAGAAAAAGTACAGGATACTGCAGAAAAAGGAGCAAACATAATCTGTCTTCCTGAATTGTGTCATACTCAATATTTTCCCCAGTATATTGGAAGATCTGTAAAATCGCTCGCAGAGTCAGTTTCTGGAAAATTTATTGATGCCTTCTCTGATATTGCTACACGGTTTAAGGTGGTAATTCTTTTACCTGTTTTTGTCGGATCAGACAGAAATGAATTCTCTAATGCTGTTATCGTTATTGATTCGGATGGAACATGTTATCCTCCATATCATAAAGTGCATATTCCTCAGGATCCTTTGTTCTTTGAGAAAGGATATTTTGCTCCGGGGAGTGAGTACCGGGTATATTCAACACAATTTGGAAAAATAGCTCCTCTTATCTGTTATGATCAATGGTTTCCTGAAGCAGCAAGATCAGTTGCGCTTTCAGGTGCTGATATTATTATTTATCCTACTGCAATTGGGGATGTTATTTCATCAACCCCTGTTGAAGGTGAATGGCAGGATTCCTGGGAGACGATACAGCGTAGTCATGCCATAGCAAACAGCGTACATGTTGCAGCAGTGAACCGGGTTGGTATAGAGGATAATATACGGTTTTTTGGAGGCTCCTTTATTTGTGATGCGTTTGGTTCTGTTCTTGCAAGGGCCGGGTGCAATGAGGAGATTATTGTGTGCCAGATTGATCTCAGTATGAATGACACAATCCGCGATTCCTGGGGTTTTATGAGAAACCGCCGTCCTGATACATATTCGGCAGTCTGTGCCCCTATTCGAGGTACAATAAAAGACCTGGCATATATTATTCCTGGAGACACCCCGCGAAACCGTGGATATCATATGCCTGCAGAATGGGAACCACATAATGCTGTCTGGCTTTCATGGCCACATAACACGCTCACATTTCCCTCACTTGAGGCAGTGGAAGAGAGTTATATTCGATTTATTGTAGAGATTCATCGTACTGAACCTGTCAGGCTTTTAATCCCTGGTCCGGTCTCTGCTGCACGAATATCGGCTTTTCTCATCAATGCCGGTGTTTCTATGGATCAGATAACTCTCTTTCCTACTTCTTACTCTGATGTTTGGATTCGTGATTATGGGCCGACATTTGTGGTTAACAGGGGTGAGAGACATGTTGCAATGGTTCGATGGATCTTTAATGCATGGGGTGATAAGTATGATGAGCTTCTTGCTGATGGATCTGTCCCTGGTTTTATGAATCAGCATTTGAAAGTTCCGGTATTTGAACCTGGCATTATTCTTGAAGGGGGCTCTATAGATGTGAATGGGAGAGGAACGGTGCTTACGACCACCGCGTGTCTCCTGAACCCGAACCGGAATTCCTCTCTTTCACGTGAAGATATTGAGAACTATCTTTTTGAATATCTCGGGGTTGTGAAGGTTATCTGGCTTCATGAGGGTATAACCGGAGATGACACTGATGGGCATATAGATGACATTGCCCGTTTTGTTGGTCCCTCAACTGTTCTCTGTGCATATGAAGATGATCCGGAAGATGAAAACTACCTTCCCTTACGAGAAAATTATGAAATTCTTTGCCACGAGACCGATCAGGATGGAAATCCTCTTGTAGTAAAGCGCCTTCCCATGCCAAATCCGGTAAATGGGGAAGAGTCCCGGTATCCAGCCAGTTATACTAACTTTTATATTGGAAATGAAGTAGTAATCGTTCCGGTCTTTGATGATCCCCATGATGAAGAAGCGCTCTCTATTATCAGGAAGGTTTTTTCTGATCGAAGAGTAGTAGGCATTGATGCACGGGCCATGGTTGAAGGGTATGGGACATTTCACTGTGCAACACAGCAAGAGCCACGGATATAATCATGTTCAGAC
>Ga0351907_1186_pt1 | contig 13903 bp, 13 predicted proteins | sample BONcelHT113001E6_FD_206861 | JGI IMG/M metagenome (GOLD analysis project Ga0351907, IMG submission 206861) | Enriched cells from coal bed in the Powder River Basin, Montana, United States - BONCAT cells T11 rep1 HSBNCT.T11.300.1.E6 ... | reverse complement strand
GCAGTATCTTTCGCGTCGGGATTCACATTGATCACTGCGTTGATCGCCGGGCCAAGCCGGTCATATTTCTCTATTCGCTCAAGATAGAAATCCACAACTTCCAGGCAAGACAGATCATTTCGCCGAAGTGCGCCATGCAGGCCGGCAATCGTCAATTCATCATTCATCACAGCATCTCCCCCTTCTACCATGGTCTAAGAAAAACTCGTTTAGCTGTTAATGAGTTTTCTGTTGTAATTTTTTACCACAGGCCGATAATTTTCCACCAGACTCCACCGATTCCAATCCAGATGAAAAGTTGAAGAACTGATACCATAAAGCCGGTCCGCCACCATTCACCCTGACTTATATATCCTGCGCCGAAGAATATCGGGGTGGGCCCCTGGGCGTAATGCGTCAGCGTTGCAGATATATTTGTTGCAAAAGCGAGAACCAGGACTACAAGATAGGGTGGCGCTCCGGTTGCCAGGCCAATCGCGGCAAATGCAGGAAAAAGTGCTGTCACATGTGCAGTCATGCTGGCAAATGCGTAGTGAGCGTAAACATAGAAAAGGCAAATGACAATCATCGCCGTGGTCCAACTCAGTCCAACTATATAAGCACCTATTGACTTGGCAAACCAGGGTATCAATCCGAAACTATTAAGGTAAGTCGCCATTCCGACTATGGTTCCCATCCACACCAGTGTATCCCAGGCAGACGATTCTTCCAACGCCATCCGCCAAGATGCCACCTTGGTCACAAACAGCGTGGATACGCCCATAAAGGCTATAGTCGTCGCATTGAGGCCGGTTGTTTGCGACGTTGCCCACAACACGAGCATACTGAGAAAAACTCCGGTTACCACCTTTTCCTGCCGTCCCATCGGCCCCATGGCAATGAGTTCCTTCACTGCAAGTTCCCGTGCTTCAGGTGTTGCGGTCAACTCCGGCGGATTGACTTTAAAAATAAAATAAGATACGACTATGAAAGCAATGATTCCTGGAACAAATGCAGCAAGTGCCCAGGTTCCCCAACTGATGTCAATTTTCAGGATCTTGACGGCGAGAGCGATCAGCAGCGTATTGGATGCCGTGGCCGTAAGAAACATCGATGAACATACGGTATCGCCGCAATAAACAGCCTGAATAAGGAAAGAACCTGCTTTACGGGCAGTCGGTCCGGGTTCGGAACCGAGTACCGCCGCCACGCTTCTGACGACCGGATAAATAATTCCGCCGGCCCGGGCGTGGATGGCGTAGCGGGCGCAATCACCAGATCGCTCAGACACAAAGCGTAGGCGAGTTTTAGCGGGCTAGTGCCGATGGCCCGTATGATCAGGTAAGCGATACGCCGCCCAAGGTTGGCATTGATAAAGGCCCGGGCGAAAATGAAAGCAGCGACGACAAGCCATACTGTCGAGTTCGAAAAACCGGAAAGCGCCTCATTAATAGTAAGAACACGGCTGGCGCTCAGAACTGCTATTGCAATACAGGAAATAGTTCCCATTGGCAAGGGTTGCAAGATGAAGGCCACGATGGTAGACACAAAAATCGCCAGAAGTTTCCATGCTCTCGGATCTTTTAGGCCTTCGGGCATGGGGATCAACCAGATAAACACCCCGATTGCAATGGCAAAAGCTCCTTTCGCCATTGCGCTGTTGTAAATGTCTGATCGCATCAATACACACCTCACATTTTTTCAAGTTATCGAAATGTTCGTTCCGAATTCCAGGAATAATAATTTTACCCGGGATACGCTCACCTCACTTCGACCAAAATCTGAAAATTCAAGACTTTTGGCATCTTTTTTTGTTGCCCAGCCACCGCAATTTTTCTTTTTTCCTCTTTCAATTTACAACTTTTGATTGCTCATGATTTTTTCCAGATAAGGAATTAATCCACCCAACCGCACATACTCGAGCAGGAATTCCGGCGGCTTTTGAAAGTCGTAGCTTTTCCCGTTTGACAAGTTCAAAATTGAACCCTGGGCCAAATCGACCTCCGCCATATCACCTTCTGTTGCTTCTTTCACAAAACTCGGGCATACAATTGCCGGAATCCCGATGTTATAGCAGTTCCGATAAAATATCCGGGCAAACGACTTTGCCACTATCACGCTGATTCCAGCATATCTGAGCGCCTGGGGTGCTTGTTCCCGGCTCGAACCATAGCCGATATTTTCACCGGCCACCAACAGATCACCGGCTTTGATTCTTTTAGAATAATCAGGTTCTATGCCGGACAGGCAATTGGCTGCCAATTCATCGGGCGCAACCTGTGTCATGTAGCGTGACGGAAGAATATGATCGGTACTGACGTTATCGCCGAGTTTCAAAATCTGGCCAAAATACGTCCGTCTATCGTTCATGCCGTACCTCTTCAAGCAGCTCCCGGGGGTCGGTTATTCTCCCCTGAAGCGCGGAAGCAGTGACGGTAGCCGCTCCGGCCAGATATATTTTCCCGCCGGGACCCATTCTTCCTTCCATATTGCGGGTCGTTGTGGAAATGCATACTTCTCCGGGAGCAAGACAGCCTACTTCATACCCGGCACAGGTGCCGCAAGCCGGCGAGCTGATAATGGCTCCTGCTTCGTACAGATCGCTCAAAATGCCTGTTTTCCCTGCTTTTGCGAGAACCCTTGAACTGTTGGGCACAATGATGAACCGAACGTCGGGATGGACCCTTTTGCCTTTCAGAATGCGCGCCGCCAATTCCAGATCGTGATAATATGCCCCTGCGCAAGAACCAAGCGTAGCCTGTTGGATCAAAGTTCCCGTGACTTCCGTCACCGGCAACAATCGGCGTCAGATTTGAAACATCAAAGGTAAGGACCGAAGAATATACGGCGTCCGCATCCGCACAAACCACTTCATCCCCCTGTCTCAGCCCGCCGATGTATTCCACAGTCGTGGCGTCAACCGGCATCAGAGCGTTTTTCACCCCCATTTCAAGTGTCATGATGGTAATCGCCATCCGCTCTTCTGCAGACAAATCCGTCAAAAGAGTTCCATAGAATTCCATCGCCGCGTAATTCAGGAAAGACGGGCCGAAGTGACCGAGAAGATAAAGCGCGACGTCCCTTGCAGTAACACAGCCAGGCAGCTTGCCGTCCAATACCACTTTTATTGTTTCAGGCACTTTCATCCATATTTTCCCTGTCGCCAGGACTGCCGTCATTTCTGTTGAGCCGATTCCTGTTGCCATGCAGCCAAAAGCGCCAAGCCCTACTGTATGCGAATCGGTACCCACGATAACCCTGCCGGGTCTGGCTAGCCCCTCTTCGGCCATGACCGGATGGGACACGCCCCTGCCCACATCCCAGACTTTGGCCCCGAACTTCCTGGCAAACCCGCGGATATTCTCGTGATGTTGCGCTGCCCGGTTTGTCGTTGCCGGAGAATGATGATCCAGAACAAAGTGCACCCGGTTGGGATTCCATATTTTTGCATTGGGCAACCGGGCGAATTCAGAAATAGTAATCGGCGCATTATTATCATGAATAAAAGCCACATCAACAGGGACTTCATGGATTTTCCCGGGGACTGTCTCTGCCACTCCAACCTTGGCGGCGATTATTTTTTCCGTTATTGTATGTCCGATTTTCATCATCCCCTTGCAGTCAGAGCACGCATTCCGGCAATGCTTCCTTCAATACCTCGAGCCCAATTAAAGCCTAAATTAACTTTTCGACAAATTCCGGATTGCCTTGCAAATCTCCTCTCCCATTTCCTCGGTTGATTTCGTGCCCCCCAGGTCCGGAGTGACTCCTTCCAGCTGGTCCAAAACTTCCTCCACGGCCTGTTCAATATCTTTTGCCGCCTGAATGGCGTCGGCATCTGCTTTCTTATTTCCCAGCCATGCCAAAAGCATCTGCGCTGACATCAGCATCGCGTAAGGATTTGCAATATGTTTTCCAGCGATGTCAGGCGCTGAGCCATGTGTTGCCTGGGCCATAACATAATCGGGTCCAACGCAGAGTCCCGGCGCCATGCCGAGCCCGCCAACCAATCCCGCTGCTTCGTCGGTCAGGATATCGCCAAACATGTTGGTGGAAACAACAACATCAAATTTTTGCGGCTTCATGACCAGTTGCATGGCAAAAGTGTCCACTACGGCGGTTTCAAAAGCAATATCAGGATAATCCGCAGCCACTTCGCGACAGGTATCAATAAAAAGACCGCAACCGAGTTTAAAAACCGTATTCTTGTGAATTGCGGTAACCTTTTTCTTACCGGCGCGTTGCCTGGCCAATTCAAAAGCATGTTTGGCGACCATTGCTGAATTTCTGCGGGTAATTACTGACAGACATCGCAATATCAGGTGTCGGCATAAATTCGCCCATTCCCTTGAACATATTCCGGTCTGGCTGAAAGCCTTCATTGTTTTCGCGGATAATGACGATATCCACATCCTGATGCAGACACGGTAACTTTTTAAAAGATCGGGTCGGACGGATATTGCTGACCAGATCAAATTTCCTGCGCAGAATTGGGTGGGGGTTAATCGCTTTAGGGTCGTTTTGGGGATAAGCCATATGTCCGATTGGACCCAGTATCCATCCATCCAGCTCAAAAAGAGCTTTTAGAGTCGCTTCGGGAAGCGTTTCTCCTGTTGCCAGGTATGAAGGATATCCGATAGGTAGTTCAACCCATTCCACATGAATCCCGGGATATCTGCCAATTGCCTCTTTTAATACATCGACGGCAACCGGCACAACTTCAAGGCCAATGTCATCTCCTTTTAAAATACCGATACGGTATTTTCCCAACTGAAACCACTCCTCTCATAGAAAAATTATACTAGGTCGCCAATTCGACAATTTATATATGCAATTTCTGTGCCATCCTGACAAGACGACAGACAACAGGCCGATACTGCGAATTGATTTGCAGTATCGGCCTGTTGTCTGTCGTCTATTAGGCAGAAAAATTCCCCTATAAAGTTTTATTGGGTTTATTTAGGTTTATCTGCGTTGGTTGCCGGGATAGGCACATTATTTGTCCATCGGTTTATTCAGCATCGAACTCGTTTTGCATCATTTTCAATTACGCTCTTTTTCAATTGTTAATTCGCAAATTATTACCAGCAATGTAATTTTATTGCCATTTCACTCCAATTACCTTCTTCTTAGGAAAATTTCGTAAAATTGTCACAAAACACCAAACACACTTTCTATTTCGTCTATTCATTATGCTATAGCTTTTCCTGACAGCAACTGTTAAGATGACAAGGTCGTCCTGTACTCATGAATAATTATTATTAAGAGGTGTAATTTCAATGGAAAAAAGCTTACTATTGGCCCGTATCAGTAAATTAGCCGCCCTGGCGCATAGCGAAGATCTCTCGGCATACGCGCTGTCTGAGCAGGCAATCAATGAAATCAAGGCTTCTCTGGAAACTCTGACGGAAGAATACGTAGCAACCTACTGCTAAATCAACTAACTACGCACGCGAAAAAAGAGCACTGCATAATTGCGGTGCCCTTTTTTTCATGTGCGTTAACCATTCCGCTTAAGCTCGCTGGCATTCGCCCGGTCGACTACAGGCAGGCAGATTCTCACACCACAATCTTCGATTCAGATGGAAATCGGCACAACCAAATCTACAAATGCCTCGCCGCGTTTCACCTTCATTTTACTGATCAATGCGGGACCCGAGAGTATTTCCTGAAGATGTCCCATATCTTTTACGACAATTCCATTTACCTCCAGAATTACATCGTTTGCTGTCAGGTTCATGCGTTGCGCAGTACTATTTGCATCTACACCGGTAACCAATACTCCGGCGGCGGAAGGCAGGTTCATGGTCTTTGCCTCTTCATCGGTCAACGCGCGAATGGTCGCGCCCAACTTGGGTTTTTGCGGCTGTGGTTGTGCCGGAGCGGCAGGCTGGTCTATCAGCTTGCGAATTGCGGCAGCTTTGGCGTTGTGATTGACATAAACAACTTCCTTCTCCAAAATGGTTCCCCGCCGAAACACTTTGACCAGCACCTTGACTTCGGAATATTTGGCCTGGTTGAATCCCTGCTGGATTTTCCACAACATGGCCCCGTCAGATATTTCCTGGCCGCCGAAATTAAGCACAATATCCTCCGATTGAATTCCCGCCCTGTCAAATGGGCCTCCGGCCAGAACCGTTTTGAGAACGGCTCCGCTCTCCTTTTTCCAGCCCAATTTGTTACGGAACCACTTTTCGCTGCTGGGGATTATATAACCGCCGTCAATCACCCACCGGGCTCCTGCAACCACAGCGAGCGTCGCGACGGCATCAGCAAAACGCCGGGCCGTTGCTTCATTTTTCATGCAAAAAGTAGTGGCCGCGGTGTTATCCTGTGTAACGCACACCGGATTAACCGCAGCTGTCAAAGTGTTGCCCCCGATCGTCAGCGATGAAACATTTTTAAAAACCAGGATGGTATTTTCGGTCCGTAAGTCCGGCACGGTCGTATAATACATTGCCCATGTATTCCAGACCTTTTTGGTGCCGATATATTCCGAAAACAGCCTCAGTCCGTATTTGTCGATCTCAGTCGTTTGTTTCGGGTAATTGGACCAGCCAAAGAATGAGCCTTTGAGACTCTGCAGCACTTCCAGCGCCTCTTTGTCCGATGAAAAGAACGTCGGGGCATAAAATGCCTGGCAGTAGCCAACGGCCATCGGCCCCGCCATGATGAATAAGGCCATGAGAATTGATATCCAAATCTTCTTCACCGGGCATGCCTCCATTGTTTATTTGTTGATGGCGCCTTTTTCATGCAGTTCCCTGATCATGATCCATACCGCTTCCGCGCCTGTATTTGGCGAAATCGGAATGTACTCGACTTTCTTCTGCTCCTCCGAACTCAGGATTCGTCCCTGCGTGTCATATAATATTCCGTAAACCAGGGCTGCCTTCTTGTTGTTGAGGTCCACTCTGTATTTGAGTTCAACCATGGCGGTTTCAGGCGGACAACCAATCTTGATCAGTTGTGCATAAGTCGGATCGCTTTTGCCTTGAAAAACTGTTTTCCCCCAAAACACGACTATGGGATTTTGCGTTGAGCTAACATCTGCGTAACTCATTTTTGTTTCCATGTAATATTTTGTTCCATAGGCATTTTGATGATGCTTTCCGTCCAGCAATTTCCATTCAGCACTACAAATGGTGGCCGTCCAAAGCATGGATAGCAGTAAAGAAAGAACTATCAAACTGCGTTTCATATTCACTTCCTCCACACCTTCCTTGTTTAGCGGCAAGGTTTACAATATGTGCTATTCTTCACTCCTCAATAAACTCCTGCATTAAGTTCTCTCAAATCAGCGCAGAATCACCTTTTCGCGCAGATTATTGAAAACTGGACGAAGCCCTGATTGCGCCGGACAGTCTCCGGATGCCTTCGCGAATCCGCTCTTCCGGCATGTTGGAATAATTGAGCCGCAATGTGTTTTCCACCCCGCCATTGGGGAAGAATGCGTCGCCCGGCACAAACGCCACATTTTGCTCCAGACAGCGCTTGAGCAATTCAACCGCTTTAATCCGTTCCGGCAAGGTGACCCACAAAAACAAACCGCCTTGCGGCCGGGTAAAACTCACTCCCGCCGGCAGCATTTCTTCCAGCGCTTCCACCATTGCATTGCGACGTTGGCGATACAATTCGGTCAACCGGGACAGATTGCCTTCAAAATCAAACCGTTCCATAAACAGGTCGATTTCCATCTGATTGCGCAACGAAGTGCACAGGTCCGCCCCCTGCTTTATCAGCACATACTTTTCAATAACCGGCGGCGCGGCAACCAACCAGCCGATTCTCATACCTGGGCAGAAGGTTTTGGAAAAAGTACCGGTCCCGATGACCAGGCCGTCGCAATCCATCGACTTGATCGAAGGCAAAATCTCTCCTTCAAACCGCAATTCGCCGTACGGATTGTCTTCGAGCACCGCCACGCCATAACGACTGACGGTTTCCATAAAGCGGCGGCGGCGGTCCAGCGACCAGGTGCGCCCGGTCGGATTCTGAAAATCAGGGATGACATAGACTAGTTTGACTTTGTCGGTTGTAGCCAGAATCCGGTCCAGTTCCTCAATAATCATGCCGTCATCGTCGGTCGGCACTGCGACGAACACCGGTTGATAGGCCCGGAATGCGCTGATCGCCGCCAGATAAGTCGGGCTCTCGCAGAGAACCACGTCCCCGGCGTTGAGGAATAATTTGCCGGTAAAATCCAGCGCCTGCTGCGAGCCCGAAGTAATCATCACTTCGGCCGCAGTAGCTTGAGTTTGGAACTTTCGTCCGATCCGTTCGGCAATTTTCTGCCGCAGCGACTCATGCCCCTCAGTCGTCGAGTATTGCAAAGCAACCCGGCCGGATTCTTCCATCAGGAGGCGGGAAATTTCCTTCATCTCTTCCACCGGAAACAGTTCCGGCGCAGGCAGTCCGCCGGCAAAAGAAATCACTTCCGCCCGCTGCGTTATTTTTAATATTTCACGAATGTCCGAGGCCCGCAAATTATCAATTCGACTGGCAAACTTCAAGCTCATACGCCAAATCCTCCCATTCGCAATATCAACATTACAGCCATCCCCGACCCCATTGTCACTGCCGGGTGCTGCCTCCGCCAGGCCATAAACGCGGCCACGGCCCCGGCCAACAGATAGTGGTTGCCTGGGCCGATCTGCAGATATCCCTGCGGCGCCAGCAACGCAGGGGCGATTAGCGCCGCCAGCATTGCCGTCGGCACATGTTTCAACAGACGGGCCATCCAACGGGGAACCCCTGTCCGGCCCAGCAGCAGAGGACTGGCAAACCGTGTAAAATAGGTTGCTGCCGCCATACATAAGATTGTCAGCGCCACCTCAAACCGCATCTGCTTCATCTCCTTCCAGCCACGCCCCTGCCGCTACTGCAGTCAGGCAGGCCACAATGATATACCACTTTCCGGGAATCAACAGCGCTGCAGCCACACTCACCACAGCCGCCACCAGGCAAACCGTCAGGCTGGTCCGGTCGGTCAGCCGGGGAATCAGCAGCGCCAGAAAAGTCGCCGGCATCGCAAAATCGAGCCCCCAGGCCAGTGGGTCGCTGATATGGCTGCCCAGTACGACGCCGAGCACGGTGGAAACCGCCCAGGTGACATAGCCGGTGGCGTTACAGCCAAAATGGTAATCCCTGCTATAGCCGATGGCTTGGGCCCGGCTGATGGTCACAGCATAGGTCTCGTCCACCATCCCAAAGCAGAGGAACGCTTTCCAGGGCAACGACAGTTTTTCCATGTACGGGACCAGGGAGGCACCCATCAACAGATGCCGCAAATTGATCAGCAACGCAGTCAGGCTGATCATCACCAGTCCGGCGCCGGCGGCAAACATCGGCAGGCTGATAAACTGGGCGGCGCCGGCAAATACCGTCAGCGACATGAAAATTGTTTCAGCCGGGGTAAGTCCAACCGACTGGGCAAAAATGCCATATGCCAGACCGAATGGAAACACTCCCAGCATCAGCGGCAGCGTATCACGGACGCCGGCGCGAAATTCACCAACATTGGCAACCATGATCATCAGCCTTTCCGTTTATTTGTATTTTCTCTATCTTATCTGGCAGGATTTTCTTTGTGAATATCCAATATATTATTATTAAGATACCAATTTAACGATTCGGAGGAAATACTCAACAATGGATATTACCAAAATGTTGAGCGGCATGCGCCTGAACGCGGCGCAGCCCACCCCGCTTTATTTGCAGATTGCCAATGCGCTTTCCGCTAAAATAAGCGACTTCACGATTCCGTCCGGAGCAAAACTGCCGCCGGAGCGTGAACTGGCCAGACTGCTCGGCGTCAGCCGCACCACGGCCATCAATGCCTATAGCCTGCTTGAAGAAAACGGATTGGTATCTACCAAAATTGGCAGCGGAACTTTTGTCAACACCGGCTCTGCGTTAAGTCAGCCGCAACCGCCTCTGATGCCCTGGGAACAGTTGTTTACGCCGGGATATAAGGCGCCTCTGTCTTCGATCATGCGCTCGATTATTGCTTCCCCCACCGCCGACGACACAATCTCGATGGCCGCAGGCATGCCTGACCCCGCCTTCTATCCGCTGCAAATGATCCAATCCGCCTTGGATAGAGCCACCAGATCGATTGCCCTGGCCGACTTCGGCCTGATCGCCACCGAGGGATATCTGCCATTACGCCGTTCGTTATCGGCCTGGCAGACCCGGCTGGACAACCCGGCGAGCGTCGATCAGATTTTGATTGTTTCCGGTTCGCAGCAGGGACTTTATTTGCTTGTAAAGTCTTTCATCGAGCCGCGTGATTATGTTATTGTAGAATCCCCGACTTATCTGGGCGCAATTCAGTTATTGGAAGCCGCCGGCGCCAGGCTGTTGACTCTGCCGCCCGGCAATCGAATCGATCTGGCAATGTTCGAGGATTATCTGATTCGTTACCGACCCAAGCTGTTTTACACCATGTCCTCGTTTAAAAATCCGACCGGTCGGGTGATGGATCAGGCCGAACGCCAGGAACTGATCCGCCTGGCAGCGCGTCACAGACTCACAATCATCGAGGATGACCCATACAGCCTGTTGCATTACGGCGCCCCGCCGCCGCCTTCGCTTAAGCAGTTGGACGACTATGGCGGCGTCATCCAACTCGGCACGTTTTCCAAAATATTGTTTCCCGGTCTGCGTACCGGCTGGGTGCATGCCGCACCGCCTGTCATCAACCGGCTGGCCCAGGAAAAGCAGTTCGTCGATCTGCACAGTCATAATCTGGCGCAGATGATTATTCACGCCGCGCTGGAAGAAAACAGCCTGCCGCTGCATCTGGCGCTGGTCCGGCGCGAATACAAAAAACGCCGCAACGCCATGGCGGCGGCGATAAAAAAACTTTGCAGCCCAACTATGCGTTTCGAGCTTCCCGAAGGCGGCCTCTACATCTGGGGCCGCCTGCCGACAACCGTATCCCCCGCCGAGTTGCTCCGCCGCGCCGCGCCGCTCGGCATTTCATTCATCCCCGGCGACGCTTTTTACGCTCATGGTTCCGCAAGTCACGAAATCCGGCTCTGTTTTGCCACGCATGACGAAGATCGCCTCACCGAAGGCATCCGTCGTCTGTCCAAAGCCTTGAATTCCTTTTCGGCCGAAGCCACCGTCCCTGCCACCAACGCCGGACGCCCGATCATTTAATGAAAAAGAGGTGCATCCCCCTTGAAATTACATGAAATTCCTGCCATGATCGCCCGGGAACTGTCTATCCGACCAACTCAGGCCGAAGCCACCATAGAGTTGCTGGACGCCGGAAACACCTTGCCTTTTATCGCCCGCTACCGCAAGGAAGTGACCGGCGACCTGGATGAGGAAAAAATCCGTTCCCTGGAAGAACGGCTGCAATACCTGCGCAATGTGGCCAAACGCCAGGAGGAAATCCTGAAGGTCATCGAATCGCAGGGAAAACTGACGTCCGAGCTCACCGCCGCGATTGAAAGCTCACAAAAGCTGCAGGAGCTCGAAGACCTTTATTTACCGTACCGGCCGAAAAAAAGAACCCGGGCTCAGATTGCGCGGGAAAAGGGTCTCGAATCGCTCGCCGAAAGAATGGTGGCCCAGTCCGACCCGCTGTCGGCCGACCGGTTATCTCTGGCAAGCGAATTCATCAATCCGGAGCTCGGCGTAGACGATGCGGAATCTGCTCTGGCGGGAGCGCGGGACATCGTGGCAGAAATCGTCGCGGAGCGTGCCGACCTGCGTTCACTGCTGCGCCGGGAAACCTGGAAATCAGCGTCAATTGCTACAGCCTTGGTAGTGCCCGAAGCCGAAGCGCCGGACTTTTTGACCTACCGCGAATATCGCGAAGCAGTCAATCATATGCCGTCGCACCGTATTTTGGCGGTCAACCGGGGCGAAGCAAAAAAGGCGCTCAAAGTTCATTTTGAAATTCCCCAGGAAGCACTGACCGAAACAATTTTGAAGCAAATTCGCAAAGCGCCTTCACTGTGGAGTCAGGATATCACCGATGCGGTGCAGGACAGCTGCAAACGGCTGCTGTTCCCTTCCATGGAACGTGAAGTGCGCAACGCGCTGACCGAAAATGCTGCCAAACAGGCGATCGGCCTGTTTGGCAGAAACTTGCGTCAATTGCTGCTGATTCCACCTCTTGCCGGACATTGCGTGCTCGGACTCGACCCCGGCTACCGAACCGGCTGCAAGGCCGCGATCGTCAATCCACAGGGAACGGTTCTTGCCACCACCGTGTTTTATCTGACCCACAGCGAGTCGCAGCGTCAGTCGGCTGCCAAGCTGATGCTGGAATTGATTCGCCGCCACAACGTCAGCCTCGCCGCCATTGGCAACGGTACCGCCTCGTATGAAACGGAAGAATTTCTCGCCGGGCTGATTCGCGAACACGGCCTGCCGCTGCATTATGTCATCACCAACGAAGCCGGCGCTTCGGTTTACTCCGCCTCGAAACTGGCAAAAGAAGAATTGCCGGACCTCGACGTTTCGCTGCGCGGTGCTGTGTCTATCGCCCGACGGGTGCAGGACCCGCTGGCCGAACTGGTCAAAATCGAACCGAAAGCAATCGGCGTCGGCCAATACCAGCATGATGTGGATCAAAAAGAATTGCTGCAGGCGCTTGATGGCGTCGTTGAATCGGCGGTCAATCACGTCGGCGTCGATCTCAATACCGCTTCGGTCGAACTGCTGCGACACGTCGCCGGCATTCAAGGACCTGTCGCCAAAAACATCGTTGCCTGGCGTGACGCCAACGGCCGATTCAGCCGCCGCAAAGAACTGCTTAAGATCCCCCGTCTCGGCCCGGCCGCCTTTGTGCAGTGCGCTGGCTTTTTGCGGGTTCCCGACGCCGCCGATCCGCTGGATAACACTCCCGTACATCCGGAATCTTACTCGCTGGCCGAAACGATTTTGGAACGGCTGGGCTTTAACAAAAAAGTTTTGCGCTCGCGTGAAAAGCTTACCGAACTGCAAGCCGCAATCCACGCAGTTGACGCGTCTGCGCTGGCCAAAGAACTCTTCGCAGGCGAGCCGACGGTACGGGATATTCTGGCGGCGCTCATCAAGCCGGGGCGTGATCCACGCGAAGACTTGCCGCCGCCAATGACCCGCAAGAACATCGTCAAGCTCAACGACCTGTTGCCAGGCACCGTGGTGAAAGGTACCGTCCACAACGTGACCGATTTCGGCGCCTTTGTCGACATCGGCGTAAAAATCAACGGCCTGCTGCATCGTTCCGAATTAAGCAACAAACCATTCCGTCATCCGCTGGATATCGTATCGGTCGGCGATGTCATCGAAGTGGTCATCCTGACTGTTGACGCTGCTCGCAGCCGAATCGGGCTAAGCTTGAAGCAAGTACCGAGAAAGTGAACACTCCCGCCTCAGACCTTTGACTCCACACAGCAATTTTATCCTGTATCCTAACTACTGCGTTTTTTATTCAGCAAGGCAGGAATGAGCAATCTGACGGCGAAAAATTAATAATGTAAGTTTTTTAACCGGCTGCATATTAATTTTCGTTTGCAAGGAGTTTTTCAATGTTAGATCGGACTGGCTTTATTCAGAAATTTATTACCAAACCCAAAAAAATCGGTAGCATCACCCCCAGTTCATCCTTCTTGACCAAGCGGATGTTGGAAGATTTGCCCTGGGACAGTTTGAACTTTATTGTTGAACTCGGCGCAGGAACAGGAGTCTTTACCGAGTATATCGCCCGCTACAAATCGGAATCCTGTCGGGTGCTTGTGATAGAGCAGGACTGCAAAATGCGCGAAGCCCTGCAATCCCGCTATCCATCTTTTCAGTTCGGGTCAGAAGCGGAAAACCTGAGCCATTATTTAAACGAACTGGATTTGCCACAAGCTGATTGCATCATATCGGGACTGCCTTTTGCCTTGTTTTCCCAAGAATTGCAGGATCAGATCATGGC
>Ga0351907_1183_pt1 | contig 14211 bp, 15 predicted proteins | sample BONcelHT113001E6_FD_206861 | JGI IMG/M metagenome (GOLD analysis project Ga0351907, IMG submission 206861) | Enriched cells from coal bed in the Powder River Basin, Montana, United States - BONCAT cells T11 rep1 HSBNCT.T11.300.1.E6 ... | reverse complement strand
CTTGGTCTCTTCGGCCTTCGGAAGCTCGATACGGAGAACACCGTTCTCATAAGTGGCCTCGACATCCTCGGTCTTCACCCGAACCGGCAGTTCGATCATGCGCTCGAACGAACCGTACCTGCGCTCCATGCGATAGTAGTTCTCCTCTTTGACCTCTTCGGTCTGCTTGCGCTCGCCTCTGACTTTCAGGGTGTTGTCCACGATAGAGATATCGACATCCTCGGGCTTGATCTCCGGGAGGTCCATTCTGATGTAGAGCTTGTTCTCCTTCTCATAGATATCAACATCGGGCAACCAGTGCGCAAGCGTCATCCGCTCTCTCCTTTCGGGGCCAAAGGTGCGCTCGAACATGTTGCTCAAGTCCTCCTGCATCCTGGTAAACTCCCGCCAGGGATCCCATCTGCGCAATGCTGTCATCCTTCTCACCTCCTTTTCTTTCTGCTTTATATTTACCCATCAGCGCGCGAGTATCGATATGTATACCCGCATCCCTTCCCCTCAGCTCGACAGATGTATACAATAAGGGGACAATAAATGAAAGACTGCGGGACGGCTAAGGAGAGACTATGATAGCACGGAGAGCCGTTGATATGCCGCCCTTTATCGTCATGGAGATTCTGGAGAAAGCACAGGCGATGGAGCGCGAGGGCAAGGACATCATCCACCTGGAGATAGGCGAGCCCGATTTTGCGACGCCGCAGGCGGTAAAGGACGCCGGTTGTGCGGCGATTCAAAGCGGCAAGACACAGTACACGCACAGCCTCGGCCTCTATGAGCTTCGTGAAGCCATCGTCGAGCACTACCATGACAAGTACGGGGTCGATATCTCGACTGAGCAGGTGCTCGTTACATCCGGCACTTCGCCGGCGATGCTGCTCGTCTTCTCCGCGCTATTGAACCCTGGGGAGAAGGTCATCCTCTCCAACCCGGGCTACGCCTGCTACCCGAACTTTATCCGTTTCGCCGACGGCGAGCCCGAGACCGTCAACGTCTATGAGGAGGACGGCTTCCAGTACCGGCCTGAAAGCATCCGCGCCGTTCTCGATGAAAAAACAAAGGCGATCCTGATAAATTCCCCGTCAAACCCGACCGGAAACGTCCTGGGCGAGACGGTCATGCGTGAGATAGCGGATATGGCCGGCGATTCGCTCTATATCGTCTCCGACGAGATATACCATGGCCTCTGCTATGAGGAAAAAGAGCACTCGATACTCGAATTTACCGACAAGGCTTTTGTGCTCAACGGCTTCTCGAAGCTCTATGCGATGACCGGCTGGCGCCTTGGGTATGCGATTGCGCCCAAGGAGTTTATCCGGCCGATGCAGAAGGTCCAGCAAAACCTCTTCATCTCGGCGAATAGTTTCGTGCAGTGGGCGGGCATTGCGGCGCTCAAGGAGGCGGCCGCCGACATAGCCACAATGGTCGCGACCTACAACGAACGACGCAAATACCTCATCCCGCGACTCAAAGAGATCGGCTTTGGCATCACGGTCGAGCCGACGGGGGCGTTTTATGTCCTGGCGAATGCTAAGAAATTTGGCGGTGACTCATATAGACTGGCGCTCGATATCCTGGAGCACGCGAGAGTGGCGGTGACGCCGGGCATCGATTTTGGCGACAATGCCGAGGGATACCTGCGGTTCTCCTACGCCAACTCACTCGAAAACATCATCGAGGCATGCAACCGTCTCGAGGCGTATCTTATTTCCCGGTAAGACGCGGCGGTGGGTAAGATAACCCCCGCACAGCATATCTTGAGAGACGCTTTCTACCCGGCGGCCGGGGTGCCGTCCTTCTCGAGCGGCCTGACAAATTTCAGATATCCGGTTACCAGAGCGATGACAAGGCTTACGGACACGGCGACAAACCGGAACTTATCATCGGCCATAAACCCGCGGCCCACCGCGTATGCGAGCGTAAAGACCCCTCCCAGCAATAGCCCGTCGGCGATGACGAGAAGCCTATCCGAAAGAAAGAGGCTAACCGCCAGAAACACCAGCGCAAAGAGGAGCGCGATGATGAAGACGTTGCGGTTGTATACCTTGGTTTCCTGCTGATACTCTTTTTCTTTCTCTTGAAACTCTACACGTGTTTGTATCTGCTCCGCCGTCTCGGTGTCATTGTATATCGGCTTGTCGAGGGCTATCGGATACTCGGGGTACTGCGGTTGCGGATAGAAGGTCTCGATGCCGATTCCTACAAATAGCACGAGCAAAATCCCGATAAAGATGGTGTAGACGATCTTTAAGACCATATATCCTCCAATCAGCCGTTGATTCAATGGTAGGTCAACCGGGGGCGGCGCACAAGAATAAGTTATAACTAAGCTCTCTACCGTCTACCGGCAACGCGAGCTCCCATCGACCAGCGGCTGCAACGCCCACGTTTATCGTGCATCTTATTGGGATATATCTGCCCTGTAAAAAGAGAACACGATGAGGAGGAAGATATGAAAAACGCAGTTCATATCGGGGCAAGCAGCTATACGGGCGAGTTTCTTCTCCCGCAACTAATCGCCGACTGGGAGAAGCAAAACCCCGACACCGAGCTCAAGCTCGACATATCCGACAGCTCGCTCGTATTCGAGCAGGTCATAAGCGGCGACCTGGAGGCCGGCGTCATCGGCATGCCCCTTGAAAACAGTAACGTCAAAGCGGATATTTTCTTAAGTAACTACGACGAGCTAATCCTTATCGCCCCATCCGACCACCCGTTCGCCAAGAAAGGGGAGATCGCGATAGAGGATTTAAACGGGCAGGACTTTATCTTGCGGGAGCCGGGGTCGGCGACGCGGATGTGGTACCGCGAGGTGCTCGCAACGCGCGGCATCACCTTCGAGAGCCTTAACGTCGTAGCCGAACTCGGCAGTTACCCGGCCATCATCAAGGCGGTCGAAACCGGCTCGGGCTTAAGCTTCGTCTTGCGAAAATGCGCCGAGGACGCCATCGAGATGGGAAGGGTCAAGGAGCTTCGCATCAAAGACATCTCACCGCTCATGGGAAACCTGTATATCATCTACAACACCGATATGCCGCTCTCCGATACGACGAGGCGTTTCATCAGCTTCCTCGAGGCGGAGAAACCAAAGCTGATGGCGGCTTAGGTAGGGTAAAGGGGCAAGATGTGGGTGAGAAGTGTGGGTGAAGCAGGTAAACGTAGCTCAGCCCTTTAGGGCTGATTGCTCCCTTCCTTGATGGGATGGGGAAGGGTAATACTATCACTCTAGACCCACATGCTGATGGCTTCTATAAAAAGACAACCCGGTGTTCTAAGGAACACCGGGTTGTCTAAAGGAAGGTGCTTCTATGCTTCTACGGCCAGTATCGGCCGCAAATCGCTTCGGCTTAATAAAAAGTCTGCGCCATCTGGAAGATACGCTCATCGATAGGCCTGATGGTGAGCGCCTCCTCGAGTGGTATTGAGGTGACGGTGCCGCACTGGATAGCGGTCATCCGGTCGAACTCGCCTTTCTCGACAAGCTCAATCGCCGCGATACCGAACTCGGTCGCGACGATACGGTCGAACGGCGTCGCCATCCCGCCGCGTTGCAGGTGGCCGAGGTTCATCGACCTGGTCTCAAGACCGGTCTTCTCTTCGATTACGTTCGCCAGGTACTCGGCGACGCCACCGAGCCTTACGTGGCCGAACGCGTCGGTTTTCTCGGAGATCACTACCTGCTCGCGCCCCTCCGGCCGCGCGCCCTCGGCAACGACGATGATGCTAAACGTCTTGCCGCTCTGGCGGCGCCTCTTAATGCGGTCGATGATGGCATCAATATCAAAGCGGTGCTCCGGTACGAGAACAACGTCGGCGCCACCCGCAATACCCGCGTAGAGGGCGACGTGCCCGGCGTCACGACCCATGACCTCTACGACTATGATGCGGTGGTGTGACTCCGCGGTGGTGTGTAACTTATCGAGCGCATCCGTTGCGACCGCGACCGCGGTCTGGAACCCTATCGCGTAATCGGTCCCATTGATGTCGTTATCGATCGTCTGCGGAATGCCCACAGCCGGTATCGGCTCATCAAGACCGTTTAGCTTATGCGCGACGCCGAGCGTATCGTCGCCGCCGATACAGATCATTGCCTCGATACCGAGATGCTTCAGGTTTCCGGTCATCTTCTCGACCGCACCTTCCAACTTAAATGGATTTGTACGCGATGTGCCGAGTATCGTCCCGCCCCTCGGCAGGATACCCGAGACCAAGTCGGCCGTCATTTCCATGTAATCCCCGTTTATCGGGCCGGCCCAGCCGTTCTTAAAACCGAGAATCTGGTGCCCACCCTCCAGGCCCCTGCGTACAACTGCGCGTATAGCGGCATTAATGGCGCTCGAATCGCCGCCGCCGGTCATCATTCCTATCCTCATTAGGCAACCCCCCCGGTTATCTCTGCGATACTTGCGCTCGCGGCGTTCGATGAGCCAAAGAGCCGTATCTTTCCACTTACGATCTTGAACATCTCGTCAATCGCCGGTTTTAGAAACTTCCTCGGGTCAATCACGTCGGGGTTCTCTTTCATAAACCCTTCAACGCCGCGCTTGAAGGCGTCGCGCGTCTCCGTGTCGATATTGATTTTGGTGATACCGAGTGATATCGCCGTGCGGATATCCTCATCCGGGATACCCGATGCGCCGTGCAAGACGAGCAGCGCCTTGTCACCGACTTTATCGCGGATCATTTCGAGCCGCTTGAAATCGAGTTGCGGTTTACCTTTATACCAGCCATGCGCGTTGCCGATGGAGACGGCCAGCGCGTCGATACCGGTCTGCTCGACATAATCAAGCGCTTGCCCCGGCTCGGTCATCGATGCCTCGCGCTCGCTGACTGAGATGTGGTCTTCCGTTCCCACGAGCCTCCCCAGCTCTCCTTCGACCGATAAGCCGGCCGCGTGCCCAAGCTTAACCGCCTCCTTGGTGAGCCTAACGTTCTCCTCGTAGGGATGCTTTGAGCCATCGAACATGATGGATGAGAAGCCGGCCTGTACCGCGATGACCAGGTGCTCGTACTCTGTACCGTGGTCGAGGTGGACAGAGACCGGGACGCCGGTCTCCTCCATGGCGATTCGGGCCATTGCGACGATGTTGCGGGCTCCCGCATACTTCATCGCTGACGGTGAGACGGCCAGGATAATCGGTGATTTCTCTTCTGAGGCAGCCTTAAAAATAGCTTGTGTTATCTCGAGGTTGTTGGTATTGAAGGCGCCCACCGCATAGCCACCTTTCCGTGCTTGAAACATTAAATCATTGTTGGTCTTAAACACTACTATTCCTCCTATATGAAATAATCCGCTATTGTTCTACCCATTTGCTATAAAAATAAGCCATACACCGGGCGTTGATAAATCGTTTACGTGTGGAAAAAGCATTTTCATGACATATTGCCCGCCAAACCGTGAGCAAGCGAGCATCACATACGCAGCTTGCCGCCGGCTTTGAGACCGGTGGCATCAAGCATGTGCGCCATATAGAAAGTATATAGCTTTTCGCTTCTTTATTCCACGCTCTACGCCTAATACCTCTTTTGGATACCGGCTACCCTACTTTCGCTTCGGCATTTTCGGCGCTTTTCTATCCATGGCTTGCCATACAAGAATCCCACCGAAAATGACGAGGACGATACCGATGCTCAAATAGGCAAGAATATAACCGATCAGCGTCGCTAAAAGCAAGAACAGCCCAACAGAGATAAAGATCGCGGCGATAGAGAAGAGCGTAAAAGCGAGCAATATGAAAGCGGCTTTGCGGGCAGCGACCCCAATCGGTCCGGCAATACTCTCATCGACTACTCGTTTGACCTCTTGCCGCACGTAGGTCGAGGTAACCTCAAACAACTCGAGAACAGACTCGACGAGAGATTTTCCGCCCCTGGCTTTTTCCTCCATGTTCCCTCCAATATCCGCGAAATCAAGCCCGGGTGGTTCTTTGAAGCTACGCTGCTTTCTTCTTTAGCTCTTTCTGAGCGCATCGCTTCTCGATACCGGTTCTTCCAACCGAGCTCTCTATTGGTATTATATGTAATAAGCACTTATTCTGCGAGTGCTTATAGTGAAGACATTCAAAACAACCCGGCCATATCACCGCTCTCGCCATATAATCCAAGTGCTTGAGGTATTCTTTGAAGTGCTCAGGAAAGAGATTTTGGAATTTCTCACGCGCTTCAATCATCCTGTCAAAATCTATAACGGCGTTGAGTTCCGACAAGAGCGCTAGCCTTGCCAGCATGTCCAACCGCCGTCCCTTGTTCCAACCGCCGTTTATTCTGGAGATCTTCTCATCGACCGTCGCTTCAAGCCATATGGCTTGTTCCTCGAGCGTCTCGCCATTTTCTGCGACGCCACGCTGCAGTTTAGGTAGCAGCTCTAGGCTCTCTCGCAGGTCACGTGCTGCATCCACTAAAAGATACCTCCCTATAGTTCTCGGTAAATAAAGTGCAACCCTTGAAACCTAATTCGCACCGCACCGATTATGCGTTCTGCCAAAATACGGCTCGCTTCCACCTACGGATTAGCGCACAATTGTGCGGCGCGTATCGGATCAGTTGGATGAAAAGACGGTAAAACGGCGTGCGTGCGCCGTTTCAATGTGGGTGTGCGCTATATCGCCTCGGCGGGCTCTTCTCCGGCCTCTTGAGCCGGCTCGTGCTGCGCCTGCATAAGCAACAAGCGATCGAGCTTCGCTTCGATATTCTTGATGTCGCTCTTCGAAGGGATATCGGCTTCGTCTAGCGCCTTCTTTACCTCGGCCTTGACCATTCGCCTGAACTCTTTGCGAGTCTCTTCTCCTCTCTTAACGATATCTCTCATCATGGATAGCCCCTGTTCGCGCGTAATCTCACCCTTTTCGACAAGGTCATCGACGATTTCCTCAGCCTTCTCGGCGGTAAACGCGACTATCCCTATGCTCAGCGACAAGCTTTTTCTAATAATATCGGATAACTCGGCCACGCCCTCTCCTCCTTCCGTCTACGAGGTTGCTACCCGATTTTGCGGGCGGGTAAACTCCGGGACTGCCTGGATGGTAGGTAAATGGCGAGGGATTACTCAAAAAGCGTACTTTTCAGAGACAAAATAATGGTCCCAAGAAGCCTTTCGGGACTCTTACCAACCACAGTGACCACTTTTTAGGTAAGGTTGCCTAGCGGACTTCTTGGGACAGCAGAAAAAATTATAGCAAAGGAAGCGTTTCCATAAAAGGCTATTCTTGAAATTTCTTGCCCGGCGGACCCGGACGAGAAAATGTCGCGACCGGCCTGCTCGTAGGGGCTATCGAGTTCGATACCGCATTTTGGTACGCCGCCGCCCTCCCCTGTAAGCAGCCAAAACGCAGTACATCATGCACCCGATTTTTTTCAAGAATTTTTATGCGTCATGGTTGGAATAAGACCTCTTCATTGTAGGCCGACTCGACTCAAGTCCGGTTCGCTCCGGCGTGGGCAGCCCAAGGAGGAATAGCGGCTCTGTGCTCCACCCCAGGCGCCCGCCTTACTCCTCGACGAAATCGACGAGCGACTCGAGACCGTGAACGGTCACGCAGTCGAACTGCGCCCCACACCCTATCCTGTCGACCAGAACCGGGGTGATGCCGACGCTGCGGGAGCCAAGAACGTCGGCGTAGTAATGGTCGCCGACGTGAATCGCTTCTTCGGGTACGACACCGGCCCGCTCGAGCGCCATATAGAAGATATCCGGCTGGGGCTTCATCCTGCCGACTACTGCGGATGAAAGCACAAAATCGAGATATTTCGTGATGCCAATGCCAGCGCAGAGGTCGGGTAGCCGGCTATCCCAGTTCGAGATGATCCCGATGTTTAACCCACGGTCGTGCAACCCTTGTAGCGTCGCGCATACCTCGGGGTAGAGCTGCCACCGGTGATGAAAGCCGAACTCGTTGTAGATCTCATGCGCCAGCCGTCGCCCGTCGCCGTTAATACCGACCTCGCGGGCGACGAGTGTATAGGTCTCGACCCACATACCGGCCGCCTCGGACTCGGATAACCAAAACGAGTCATCCTGCCAGTAGCGCATCTCATAGTAGCGGTCGCCCGCGTCGACCGCTTTTCGTATCGCATCGAATTCGACGATATGGCCGGCCCGGCTGAAGACCTCGTGGCAGACCTGCTCGACCGAGGGATGCGGGTGGAGCAGCGTGTTGCCGGCATCAAAAAAGACCGCTTTGTAACGCACGGACATCCCTACCCCATCTCCGCCGTAATGGTCTTCTCGACACGCGCCAGGGCGTCATGCAGCTCGTGCTGGCGCATCGCCGTCGTAAGGTCGCCCCGGGTCTTCTCGATAATCGAGCGGGTCAGGTCGGTAATTCGGCGCAGGCCGGGCGTGAGTGCGTCGGGGTAGTCGAAAGATATTAAGAAGTAATAGACATCGTCCATAATCGTCAGAAATCGCTCACCCTCGGTGAGTTTACCCCGGCGAATGATATCGAGGATATGCCGGCGAAGCTCACCCATCGCCTCACCCAGGCCGGAGAGATATGGCGGGAAGCCGATTCCCAACTCGTCCGGCTTGGGCAGCGGCGCACCGGTAACCAGCGCGAACGTCGCGCGACCCTCGCTGTACTCTTTCTCCGCATCCTGCAAGAACCCCGCGTAATATATCTCCGGACAGTCCTTGAGAGCATTCTGCGCTTCGACGAGTGAAGCCTTGGCGTCGTCGAGTTTTTGCGCGGCCTCATCAAACTTTTCGCGGTGTATGGCCCGTATAGCTACACTCGAATGGCGTATCACCTGTCGCGCTTTCGGCAGTGCGACCTCACGCCCCTTGTTGACGATATCCAAGCGTTCGCGTATCTTACCGCCAATATCCTCTAGTTCCATCTCTCATCCTTTCGATATATCCACAAATGGTAACCGCACGGGTATCCGAGCTGCTTATGTAGCGCAACCGCCGGCCCTTACGCACAGCGCCGGCTGCAGTTCTGCTCTTTATGAGCTATGAATGACCCAGCGCTTCTTTATCTCTTCAAGAATCGAGCGTATATCCTCTATAGAAAAGATATACGATTCGTCACAAAAATTACAGTTAAGCTCCACATCTTTACCCTCGGCGAGCATATCTTTGAGTTCCTTCGGACCGAGGGCGATAAGCGTTCGTTCGGCGCGCGCACGCGAGCAGCCGCAGTTAAAGCGCAGCTCCTGCCGCCCTTTAATCTCCACATCGAGACCTGCGAGCACGTGCTCGAGAATCGCCCGTGCGTCAAGCCCGGAGTGGACCATGTCGCTTACCGGTTGCGCCTTCGCGATATTTCGCTCAATGGCCGCGATGACCTCGTCCTCGGCCCCGACAAGCGGCTGTACGAGATAACCGCCGGCGGCCATAACCGAGTTTTCGGTACCGACCAGCACACCGAGCGCAACGGCCGAGGGTTGCTGCTCGCTTGTGAGCAGGTACTCGCTCAAATCATCGCCGACCTCTCCCGTCACCAGCGAGACTATGCCCGCATACGGCTCCTTGAGGCCGACGTCTTTCGTCACCGAGAGTGTCCCGCGTGTACCGATTGCCCCGCCGACATCGAGCTTGCCGGCGCGCGATGGCAGGTGGACCTGAGGTTTTCTTACGTAGCCACGGATATTACCGTTGAACTCGGCATCGCCGGTCACCTCTTTGAGCGGCCCATCCCCCTTAAGCTGGAGCGTAACTTTGTGCCCCTCCTTCAGCAGGCTCGCCAAGAGCGCCGCCCCGGTCATCACCCGACCGAGTGCGGCGGTCGCCGTCGGTAAGGACCCTTGACGGCGGCGGGCTTCCTCAATCGTATCTGTCGTTACCGCAGCGACGGCGCGCACCATCGCACCTGCCGCGGTGGCTTTTATTAAATGGTCCTGCATTTCGAACAATCCTACCTTCTTATAAAAAATGTGTCGAACTCGCCCGTGGGCGCTCCCCATTCGACCGTCACGGTATCGACAGCCGCGTGCGGCGGTCCCTGCCGGCACCAATCGATAAGCGCCTGGATCACACCCTCTTCACCTTCGATAACCGCCTCGACCTCGCCGCTAACCAGATTTCTCACCCAGCCCTTGAGGCCAAGGCTCTCCGCCTCTTGCTTCATGCTCGAGCGGTAATACACACCTTGCACGCGGCCTTCAACGAGAATATGAGCGCGCTTGTGCGCCACCACAACACCTCCGCCAATACCTTTTACGCTAAAAAAGTAGGCTGGAGTGTTTCTCTCCAGCCTCCCTTAATCGACTATCTGAGCCGGTGTCAACCGGTGCGAAACGCCGTCTTTATAAACGGCTCGATATAGGGCCGCTGTTTCTCATGCATCGTCTCGCTGAGCAAGATGAGCGCGATATAGCGCGGCTCAAACGGCGTCGTCTTCGGATACATCCTGACCTCATACGGCAGCTTATCGCTCTTCTTGTGGTTACATGTCGAGCATGCGGTCGTCACGTTATCCCAGGTGTTTGTACCACCGCGCGATATCGGTTTGACATGCTCACGAGTGAGCCGCTCCTTCTTTTTGAGGCGATTCTTATGCCTGCCGCAGTACTGGCAGGTATAGTGATCGCGCGCAAAGAGCACCGTGTTGCTCACAACCGCGCGGAACCGGCGCGGTATCTCGACATAATGCACGAGCCGGATTACCAGTGGGTAGGGGAATTCTTTCTTCTCGGCGCGTATGCGCTTGCTTACATGCGTCTCGACTATCTCCGCCTTCTCTTTCAATAAGAGAATAAGTGCTCGCTTGACCGGCACAAATGTCAGGGGTTCGGTGCTCGCATTTAAAATCAAAGTCTGTTGCATATGTATCGCGATCCAGCGCGCCCTAACGGAACGCTTCCCCTCGGGCCGCCAATCGCCCAATGCCTCCATTATATGCTAACTCTTAGTCATTATTATAACAAAAAGAGGGTATTTGCTAAACGAAAATCTTTATAAGCGGAGTTTGCCGGGGCACCCCGGACAATCAATAGACTTTCCCGCGGGCCCTTACTTCAAAGATGCTGCAGCGGTATTGACCCGCGCCGGCCGGTGGTAAATCTGTGATCCATATGAGGTAATACCGGTAGTAAGCGTCCTCGACACGTATGGAGACATCTTGCTCGGCGTTGCTAATCTCCCGAATCACCGTCCAGTCGAGCACATCGTCGGAGGCCTTGATGGCGCCGCTCCAGCTACCGGACGAGAGGACCGACAGCTCTTTCATGTCCACCCGCCTACCGAAATCAATATAAATCCCGGTCCCCTCTTTCAACTTCCCGAAGCGCGCGCTACGATAGCTCTCGGTCGTCCAGCCGGTCGTATCGTCGCCGTCGATAGCACGCCCGACGAATAAGGGGTTCTCGTCGCCGTTCCCCTTGGGGTCGTAGTCGACGACTTCGACCGGCGTGAGCGCAGCAATCCGCTCGTTTTCAACCCGCGGTTCCTCGATGGCCGGCTCCACGTCGGCCACATGCTTCTCGACGATTTCAACGTCATCGCCGCTTGCCCCGTAGTAGCCGAAGGCCGCGAACGCGAGGACCGAGAAGACGATAAGGGCCTTAGCGAAGCGCGTGAGCCGCGTTCGGCGGGTACGCCGGGTTCGCCTGCGGTCGGCCCGTTTCGGCACGACCGAGCGCATGAGATCTTGCGTCTCCTGCGATTCCCAGTAATTGAGGTCCTCGATGAGGCAGACCGCCGTCTGGTACCGGTCATCCGGGTCTTTGCGCAGTAGTTTGTCGATGATGACCTCGAGGACTATCGGCACTTTCGGGTTGAGCTCGCGCACATGTCTGGGTATCTCAACTATATGCCGGCCGGCCACTTCCACCGAGGACGCGCCCTCGAACGGAGCCCGGCCGGCAGCCATCTCAAAGAGTATAACGCCGAGCGCGTAGAGGTCGGAGCGGTGGTCGGCCTGGTGCCCGCGCGCCTGCTCCGGCGAGATGTACCGCGCGGTCCCCAACACCCTGCCGGTCTGCGTCAGGCCTGGCATAGCGAGCGCCCGTGCGATACCGAAATCGCTCACCTTGACGATGTTATCCTCGGTTATCATTATGTTCTGCGGCTTGATGTCGCGGTGGATGATGCCCTTGTTGTGCGCGTGGGCCAGCGCCTCGACGACCTGCCGGGCGGTATCGGCGATGGCCGTGACGGAGAGGGGGGCCTGCTCGTCGATGAGCTGCTTGAGCGTCTGCCCGCGGACATACTCCATCACGATGAAATAGACGCCATTGGCGTAGCCGGTGTCGTAGATGGTGGTGATGTTCCGGTGAATGAGGCTTGCGGCCGAATGGGCTTCACGTTTAAAGCGCTCGACAAAGTGAGCGTTGTGGGTGAACTGGGCGTGCAGGATCTTTACGGCTACCGACCGGTTGAGCACCATATCGAAAGCCCGGTATACCATCGCCATGCCGCCGCGCCCTATTAGCTTTTCAACCTTGTAACGACCCTTGATGACCTGCTGCCCTTGCATGTCTCCCCTAAAACTATATATCTTGCTGCTACTCGTGCTTTATTCTCGGGTCAGTTCTCTATGTATGCGATCTGGGCGCCGGCCCACCCGCGCGAACCGGCACAACACATCTCCAACTCCATCCGTAGACGGCGGTTGGGCATCATGGCTACACCGGCCGAACGATTCCGGGCCGTTCGCAATCGAACACTCTCCCTATTTTACACGTAGCGAGCCGAGAGGTGAATGCATTATGTATGATATATCTCGGATGGTTCGGGAATAATATCATCAACGACGTGGATGCTGCAGATGCATAGCGGGTCGTGACCGGAGGATAGAATACCGGGCGCTTGATATCGTATCATGTTGGACCCGGTTACCGTCACGACCGGCTGTGATAATCAGGCCATGTGATGGGCGAACACGTGATGGGCGAGATGCCCGGTGCGGCGGTTGCCGTCGCGGGCGTATGTGGAGGTGGCGTATGCAGGGACGGGCGTTCTTAAGCAATGAGGTCGAGAGTGCGCTGGCGTTGGAGCCGCGCATATCAGGAAAGATAGCGGTCGAAGTAGAAGACCGCACGGTGCGGTTGACCGGTTTCGTCGAAACACTGGCGCAAAAAGAGATAGCGGAAGCTATCGCCCGCCGATTCGGGCCAGTCAAGCTCGAAAACGATATTGCCATCGAATCGCCGAAGATAATCGAAGACCGGGAGATATTGGAATCGTCCCAGCAGATGATCGCCGACCGTCCGGAACTGGCGCGCGCTATCGGCGTTGGGCGCGTGGTCGACGGTGTCGCATACCTTAAGGGACACGCCGAAAGCATCGCCGAGATATCCGAGGCTACGAACATACTCGCCAACACGCCCGGCATGAAGGATATCGTATCCGAAGTGAAGGTATCGCCGGATATACCTACAACCGATGAGGATATTGTAAGCGGTGTAAAACAGGCGCTCTATGCGGAGCCCTCCATTCACCACGAGTTTATCGGCGCCACTGCGAAGGGCGGTGTGGTCGTGCTCGACGGAGTGGTCGACACCATAAAAGAAAAGCTGCTCATAGGGTCAATCGTCAAACGCCTTCCGGGAGTCGTCTCGGTGCACAATGCCATATCCACTAATGAGTCGCCGACCAGCCTCGACCAGGCAGTCGAAAACCAGATATTAAAAGCGCTTGCGATGAGTCATGTAAACATCGTCGATGTGCGCATAACGGTGCTCGATGGGCTCGCTTACCTGGACGGCACAGTCGACTCCTACACCCAGCGCGAACGCGCTCGAAGAATCACAGAAGCGGTCCTGGGCGTGAGCGGCGTCCAAAACGACCTCGTCATCGGCTTTCACATCGAAAAAAGCGCCTAGAGGCCAGGAGTGTGGGTAGGAGATGCAAGCTTGCTCAGCCCCAAACAGATACCCACAAAGTTCTCCAATAGGTGCTGATTGGGTGTGGGCTCAAAGGCCGCCTCGTCATCCCACGCCTCAACCGGCATCGCAAACCGCTCGTTGACCCCGTAACGTATCTCGGGGTGAAACTGCACGCTCCAGATAGGTAATTCGGGGTGGCGCATCGCCTGCACCGTACAGTATTCGGATGTGGCTATGAGTTCAAAGCCCGCGGGGGGCGCTTCAACACGGTCGTGATGGTAGACCGCCGATTGCCAGCGGATGGGCAAATCTGCCAGGAGTGGGTCGTCGGCCAGCTTCTCTATTTCGGCAAAGCCCGCCTTATACTGCCGGCGCACCACCTCGGCCCCGTATGCCTTTGCGATGAGCTGGTGTCCGAAGCAGATACCGAGTACCGGGATACCCGCC
>Ga0351907_1181_pt1 | contig 14221 bp, 13 predicted proteins | sample BONcelHT113001E6_FD_206861 | JGI IMG/M metagenome (GOLD analysis project Ga0351907, IMG submission 206861) | Enriched cells from coal bed in the Powder River Basin, Montana, United States - BONCAT cells T11 rep1 HSBNCT.T11.300.1.E6 ... | reverse complement strand
CTGCTTGCCTTCGGTTTACCAATCCGGCTCGCTGCATACTGCGGAAATTCAACCAGTATCTGACGCGGTATGGAATACTTCAGCAGCTTCTCAATCGCCTGCAGCAGTGAGTGCTCTTCCGGGCAGACCAGCGAGAGTGCAATCCCGTCCTCACCGGCCCGTCCGGTGCGACCAATCCGATGCACATAATCTTCGGGAACCTGGGGCAAATCATAATTAACCACATGCGGCAGCCGCTCGATGTCGAGCCCGCGTGCTGCCACATCAGTTGCCACCAGCACCCGGAACTCTCCGCGCTTGAACTCCGCCAGGGTTCGTGTCCGGATCGACTGGCTCTTGTTGCTGTGGATGGCGGCAGCCTTAATCCCGTCATAGAGTAATTCTTCGGTCAGCTTGTCAGCACCATAGCGGGTGCGGGCAAAAACCAGCACCTGGTTCCAGCATCCCTTGCGGATCATGAGCGAGAGCATTTCCCGTTTGCGACTCTTTTCCACCTGATAGACCGCCTGGGTCACCGCATCGGCAGCGATATTGGGGCGCGCCACTTCGATTCGTCGCGGATGATCAAGCAACTCATCGGCAAGCTGCTTGATGGTTTGGGAATAGGTTGCCGAAAAAAGCAGGGTCTGGCGCTTGGCCGGCAGATACTCCGCGACTTTCTGGATATCGTCGATAAAACCCAGGTCGAGCATGCGATCAGCCTCGTCCAGCACCAGAAACTTGATCCGGGAAAGATCCAGAGTGCCCCGTTCCGCATGATCGAGCAGCCGCCCAGGCGTCGCGACCACTATATCGACGCCGCGATGCAGCCGATCGATCTGCGCCTGAATGGTAACCCCGCCGTAGATCATCGTGGAGCGCAGCGACAGTCGCCGGGCAAAATTGTTCATCTGTTCGCTGACCTGGGCCGCCAACTCACGAGTTGGAACCAAAACCAGCGCTCGCGGCTTTCGGCGTTTCTCCGCTGGATTCTTTTCACCCAGCACCTGTACAATCGGCAAAGCGAAGGCCGCTGTCTTGCCGGTGCCGGTCTGGGCACCGGCAAGCAGGTCACAACCCTCGAAAATCACCGGGATCGCCTGGGCCTGGATGGGGGTCGGGGTTGTATAGCCCAGGGCGGCAATCGCACTCAGCAGTTCGGCACGCAGGCCAAGAGATTCAAAAGACATTGATCGGACTCCTTGTATGAACACAGCAGAAATAGCGGTTAATTTCGAAAAATAAAAACCACAGGGTGGCCTGTGGTTTTTGTGTACTTCATGTATACCACGCGGGCAGCTACGGCGACAATGTCTTTCTTGCAAAACTTCCCGGTAAAACCAGGGGAAATAGAATCAAACGGGACTACCATTCAACGTCAGCCTAATCCCTTTGACTCCTTGTCGAAAACTGGTGGAGTTGAAATCCCTTGGAGACCTCATTCCGGAAACAGACCCGTAGATAGGCTCAAGGAGCAAAGTATTCACCCGCCCTTCTTCCAGGGTAAGTTCCCTGGTAACGACAATTCCATCAGCGGGAAGTGCGACAACAATTCTGTGAGTGCCTGCCTTCAGACGAAGCTTGGTACTGAACCGGTAGCGGATTCCATCTCCAGCCTCCGGATCCACCATTCCCTGTGGTTCACTGTTTTCCTGCTGAACGAGGCCGTGCAGCAGGAGTTTCTGACCTTCGATAGTTACTGCCAGGGAATAATCCGCGGTTCCGTGTTTGTCCGTTTTGGCAAAAGCACCCCGTTTGTGAGTCTTCACGGAAAAGGACAGGTACAAGTCAAGGTAGCCTTGGCTCGGTGGCGCAGTAGTGTCCACTTCTTGAAAAACATTCTGGTTATTACTAGCGCTCGGCAGCGTTACCGGGTCCTGCGTGCCGGCACAACCGGCAATCACTCCAAGTGCGAGCAAGGCGGCACAAGCAAATACTTTTGCTTTTTCCATGTCGTTTCTCCCTCAGGTAAAACTTTATACGAACTATTTTTTGGTAACGACACGCGACCCGAATGAATCGTTAAGATTAACAACAGGGACATCAATCCCGTTAACTGCTACCTCAACGGTTTTCACCCCAGCGGAGAAGCTTTGACTTTTGGAGGGTCGAAGTAATTTCCTGTTATACAGCGGATTCAAAGAAATGGTGTTCATGCCCGCTTGTAATACAATCTTCCCTTCCACGAGTACCTTGTCAATAGGCAAAGCAATCGTTAGCGTATGTTTGCCCGGAGCAAGAGTCATCTGTTTGCTGAACGTATATTTCCAACCGGTACCGCTTTCCGGCATGTTGGGATCTATCGGCGCTTTATCTTCCAAGACCGGCTCGGACTCAAGAATTATTGATTTCCCGTCGATATTCAAGTGAACACGATAAGGAGGATTACTGTGCTTAACGTAAATCTCTGCAATGCGTGCTGAGGTGCTTTTCACCGAAAACATGAAGTTTACTAGTGCCTTACCTGATTCAGCTTCCGAATGTGAAGACTCAGAAAAAGCATCATTTCTGCTTGATAGAGACGATGATCCACTAAATTCCGGTTTGTTTGCACACCCACTGATGACAATAGCTGTAATCAAGACAGCTCCGGCGATTATTGATTTCTTTTTCATTTGTATTGCCTCCTTCTGTGATAGATACCATATCAGTAGCACTACACCGCATCTTCCCCTCTTTCATTTGTTCTGATCTTTATTACTTCTTCAACACTGACCACAAATATTTTTCCATCACCCGAATTTCCCGTATGAGAATACTTTTGAATTACATTGACAACGTCTTCAACCATCTCATCAACGACAACAACCTCCAATTTTATTCGAGGAACAAATTCAACCATCTCGTACACCACTTGATCTTTTGAGTTCTTGGCCCTGCCTTTGCCGAATCCTCTGATTTCTGATACGGTCACTCCCGGCAACCCTTTAATTTCACGTAGCTCTTCAGTCACTTTCAATAGTTTTGCCGGTCTTATTATTGCCTTAATCTCTTTCATGGAATTCTCCTTGGCCTGACTTCGCTGTGAGATTTTCGCAAAACGTACGATTACATCTCTTCCTCGACTTTTCTCTTTTCAAACCAGCTGTACACCGACGGAATGATTAACAACGTAAGCAGCGTCGATGTTATCAGCCCGCCCACAACTACAGTTGCCAGGGGTTTCTGTATTTCTGAACCGGGACCGCCGGCAAGCAGCATCGGGATCAAACTGAAAATCGCGATAGATGCGGTCATCAATACCGGACGCAAGCGGTCCAGAGCTCCTTTTCTGATTGCTTCCTGCAGTTCAAGCCCTTCATCACGCAGTTGCGAGATGCGCGACACCAGCACCAGTCCGTTCAACACCGCAACACCAAAGAGAACGACGAATCCTACCGACGCCGGAACAGAGAGGTATTGCCCGGAGATGAAGAGAGCGAAAACTCCGCCGATCAGGGCAAACGGCAGGTTGGAAAGTACCAGCAACGCCAGACGAATCGATCTGAAAGTGACATACAACAGCAGCAGGATCAAACCGATGGCGACCGGTCCGATGATCATTAATCTTTTCATCGCCCGCTGCTGGTTCTCGAATTGCCCCCCCCCAGGTGACGTAATAGCCCGGCGGCAGCTTGACATTCTCTTTGATCTTTACCTTTGCCTCGGCCACAAAACTGCCGATATCCCTGCCGGTGATGTTCATCTCGATCCCGATTCTTCTCACCCCGTCCTGGCGGCTGATCTGAACCGGTCCTTCGATCATCTTCACATCAGCCAGCTGTTCAAGCGGAACATTGATGCCGGTTTTCGTGGTGATCATCAGATTCTCGATCGCTTCCAGCGAATTCCTTTTTTTTTCCGGCAGGCGAACCGATATATCAAAACTGCGGTTTTCTTCGTACAGCTGTGATGCGGTTTTACCGGCTACGGCTATTTCAATAACCTTCTGCACATCGCTGATATTCAGGCCATACCGGGCAATTTTCGATCTGTCGATAGTTACCGTCAGGTACGGCTGACCCGAAATCTTTTCAGCACTGAGATCGGTGCCACCTCGTATGGTGGAGAGGACCCGTGCAATTTTAGCCGATTTTTCGCTGAGCACGTTGATGTCTTCACCAAACAGCTTGAGAATAAGCTGTGCGCGGGTACCGGCCACTAATTCATCAATGCGGCACTGGATCGGCTGGCTGAAACCATAGGTTATCCCGGCAATCGACTGAAGAGACTCCCTCATCTCGTTGGTCAGTTCTTCTTTGGAAATATTCCGTTTCCATTCGCGCTTCGGCTTAAAGACCCCCACATAGGCGGTCTTGTCCGAGCCCCTGGTGTCAAGGGCGACACCGGTCTGTCCGGTCCGTGACACCACAGTATCCAGTTCGGGAAACTGCTTGAGCTTTTCCGCGACGCGTTGGTTAACTTCCATGGCCTTGGCCAGGGAAACGCCGGGGAGCATGGATACATCCATGTCAAAGGAGCCTTCATCCATGGTCGGGATGAATTCCGTTCCCAACCGTGTCACCAGAAAGAGCGAAGCAACCAGCAGAACTCCCGCAACACTCAATACCACCCGCTTCTTGCGCATGGCATAACCGAGCAGCGGCAAATACAGCCTGTTGGCATGCTTCATGATGAAGCTTTCCTTTTCCGGCTGCGGCTTGAGGAAGAGTATGCAGAGCACCGGGATAACAAACACGGAGAGGAACAGTGACGCAAGCAGTGCAATGGCAACCGTTATGGCCAGAGGGCCGAACATCTTTCCTTCGATCCCTTCCAGGGAAAGAATCGGGATAAAGGTCAGGGCGATGATAAGCTCGCCGAAGATACTCGGCTTTCTGACTTCCATGACCGCCTTGAGCACCGTCAATAGTTTCGGATGTCGTCCCCCCTCTTCGCTCAGGTGGCGCTGGACGTTTTCTACCTGAATAATGGTTGTGTCGATAATCATACCGATGGAAATCGCCAAGCCGCCGAGGGACATAAGGTTTGCGCTGATCCCCGTGAGTTTCATCACGATGAAGGTGGCCAGGAGTGACAAGGGCAGCGCGATGAGCACCACGATACTGCCCCGGATACTGTTCAAGAGCAGGTACAGCACGATCAAAACCAGGATCGAGCCCTCGATCAACGCCTTGTTGACCGTGCTGACGCTCGCCTTCACAATGTCGCTGCGGTCGTAATAGGGAACTATCCTGACCCCTTCGGGCAGAACATTATTTTCATTCATTTCCTTGACTTTTTCCACGATCCGGCGCACAACGTCCCGGCTGTTTTCACCGCGCAGCATCATGACGATGCCGCCAACTGCCTCATCTTTACCGTCCTTCATGGCGGCGCCCATCCGGACAGCTTCGCCGACCTTGACCTGCGCCACATCCCGGATATAGGTCGGCGTGCCACCCTCGGATTTCAGGACAATGGTTTCTATGTCACTGACATCTTGTATCAGGCCGACTCCACGGACAATGTATTGATCCGTACCCTGTTCGAGTATGTTACCGCCGACATTTTCATTGTTGTTGCCGATGGCGGTATAGACATCATCCACCGTTATGGCGTATTTCAGCAGTTTTTCCGGTGACACGATTACCTGGTACTGCTTGAAATAGCCGCCAAAGGAGTTAATCTCGTTTACTCCGGCTACACTTTTCAATTGAGGCGTGACAATCCACTCTTGGATGGTTCTCAGGTTTGTCAACCAGGCAATTTTTTGCTGCGGGTCATCCGGCATTTTTCCTTCGAGCGTATACTGGTAGATCTCGCCCATGGCCGTGCCGACAGGTCCCATGGCAACATTAACTCCCTTGGGAACCTTCTCCCGCGCCTCAGCCAATCGTTCAAACACCAACTGCCGCGCAAAATAGATGTCCACATTGTCCTTGAAGACAATAGTGACAATCGACAGGCCGAACTTGGTGACCGAACGCAGCTGCTCGATATCGGGCAGGCCACGCATGGACATTTCAATCGGATAGGTTACGTTCCTCTCAATCTCTAGTGCCGAAAGGCCATCGGCGTGACTTACAACTTCAACTTGAATATTGGTTACATCCGGAAAGGCATCAATCGGTAGCTTCAGATAGGAGTACACCCCGAAGACAATAATCAGCAGCGCCAGGAAGATGACCATCCCTTTTTGCCGCAACGTATATGCAATCAATTTTTCCAACATAGGAACCTCTCTGCGCTACGAGTAATTATTGACGATCATTCGCCGTGGCCATGCTCATCGGTCATTTCACCTTTTTTGAGTTCAGATTTGAGAATGAACGCCCCCGTGACGGCGTACCGCTCCCCTTCATCCAGACCGGAGACAATTTCGACCATGCCGCCTGCCGTCCGGCCTGTCTCAACCTGGCGCGCTACGAATCCGGTTTCATGTTCCGCAATAAAGACCACCTTTTTACCATCCAGATCTTGCAAGGCTTCTTCAGGAACGACCAGGACCGGTGGTGCGTCAGCCGCCAGCAAAAGTTCAACGGTGGCAAACATCTCCGGTTTCAGTTTACGCCCCGGATTGGCCACCTCGATCCGAGCCTTAACCGTGCGGGTTGACCCGTCAACCAGGTCGGCGATGTAGGTTATGCGACCTTTCAGTTTCGAGTCGGGAAAGGCTCCGACCGTGACGGTGGCATCTTGCCCCTTGTGCACCTTGGCCAGATCCTTTTCATTGATGTCCATCATCACCCAGACCGACGAAAGATCGGCGACGGTGAAAAGATTTTTTGAGGGGTCGGAGAGCTCTCCGACAATGGCATGCTTCTCGGTGATTATACCGTTGATGGGTGAACGAACCTGCAGCAGTAATCTTTTGTGGCTTTTCCCTTGGAGCTGGCTGCTTGACACCCCATAGAGAGACAAACGCTCCTGGTCGGAATGCAGCTCAGTCCTAGCCATCTGGTACTCGGTTTCAGCCTGCAGGATGTCCTTGCGGGCTGCAATCTTCTTTTCTACCAGTTTGGTGATCCGCTCCATGTTGGACTGGGCAAGGGTAAGTTTTGTCTTTGACAGGTGGTACCGATTCAAGGCCTCGCCAAGTTCGACACTGTCCAGGGTTACCAGCGTCTGACCGGCGGCCACACTGTCCCCCAGTGATGATTTTACGGCAACTATCTTACCGCTGATGCGAGGCGACACGTGGGCGATCCGATCGGCATTGGCCTCCACCTTGCCGGTTGCGCTGATCATGCCGGCCAGACGTTGTTTTTTCGCGGAGGAAACAACCACGCCATTTTGTTTCTGAAGCTCGGCAGCCATCGTGACACTGCCCGCTTCATCATGCTCGTCGTGGCCTTCGTGAGCATCTATTTCTTCCTTATGCTTCGTGCCTTCTTCATGGCCAGCAGTATTTTCGTCCGTATGCTCCGCCTGCTCTACACCACCATTTTTGGTCTGGGTGGAACGATAGAGAAAGCCTCCGGCCAGTACTACGGCCATGATGATTCCGATTATGATTGCTTTTTTGTTCACTGCACACCTCCGGTAAGTTCTGTTGCCGCGGCTGTTTCAAGCCTCACAAGAGCTGTCTGACGATCATGCAGTGCCGTTAGATAGCTGTCATTCACTTCGAAAAATTTCTTTTGTTCCTGGGTGACTGCCAAAATGCCAACCTCACCGAGTCGATAGGCTTCCTGGGTCAGTTCCAGGTTTTCTTCAAGCTGGGGAATGATATTCGATGTGAAGAGAGAAAGGACTTTTTCGGCATTAATAAAACTGACGTAGGCTGATTCTACTTCCCGTTCAACATTCCTGGTGGCGGCCACAAAACGACTTTCAGTAGTGTTCCGCTTGGCCCGGGCTTCCTGGACACCGGCCTGATTTCTGTCGAACACGGGGATGGGCATCGACAGCTTCAAGCCAATGGTATAGGCCGTGTCTTTACCTTCAATCCCGCCAATCTCCATGGAAGTCGTGTCACGATTGAGAGCAAGACCAGCGGTGAGGTTTGGGATGGCTTCGGCCTGAGCAAGGATACTACCTGATTCATCGCGGTTTTTTTCAGCCACCAGGGCCTTGAGATCAGGTCGCTTCCCGTGGGCCAACTGCTTCAGCTCGGTCAGACTTTTCGTCATGGATAGTGCTGATTCCAGTGTCCCGACTACCGTTGGCTGTTCGCCCGGCGAAAGTCCCATCAGTGTCCAGAGTTCAGCCTGTTTCTGATGCAGTGTTTTTTCGACAGCAATTTTGGCACCTTCGCTTCGAGCCAGTTCAACCTTGACCAAATTCATTTCCAGTTCCGGAATATCTCCTACTGCCAAGCGTTCTCTCGCAACATCAAGGAGTTGCCCATTGAGCGCAATGGCGCGGTCTGACAGGACAACCCGCTGCTTGGCCAGAATGACATCATAAACAGCCGTCTTTACCTCGTTACGCAGCACACGCTCGCGATCAGCAAGCTGCCAATGGTACATCTCCAGTTCCCGTTCAGCGATGGCGAGCCGTTTGTCGCGTTTGCCTGCCAGAATGAATTCCTGCGAAATCCCGATTGACAAGCTGTTTTCGGCGCTGCTTCCGGTCAAAGCCCCGGTAGCCCCCTCAAGATCGAGAGTTGGATTTGGCAGCAGCCCCGCCCGGATTTTGTCTGCATCACGAATGCCCCTTTCTTCACGAAACGATTTGAGGTCGCCATTATTTTGAATCGAAACCTCGACTACCTGCGACAACGCCAGCGTTTGCGGCTCCGCCAATACCGGAGATGATGCAAGAAGCAAGAGCAAGCAGGGTACAAGGAATCGCGCTCCTCTTCCAATTACGGTTGTTCTCAAAGGAAAAACCCCCTTTTATTCAGTTTGTAGTGACAGTTCAACAGACTGCGGACACAGCATAACGGGAAACGCGGGTACATTTGTCCCTGAATGAGGGCAAACTACTCCCGTGTAAGTGTTTCAGGCTGTTATTTGCGGGGGAATAAACTTGGAGAAATAGACTTCGGGTAGATGTTTGAAGATGTCGGAGGGGCACAGTGACACAATAAGCGGGATATAGCAAAACTGGAAAGAGTGAATGGTTTGAGGAGCATGACAAGCGCAGTTGATGCAAAGATCGCAACCATCATGATCTTTGTGTTGTTCGAAAGGGGTACAAGGACCATGGTGAGATGTGGATATTTTCGAAGGTGTTGCTTGATCATGCGCCGTAGTCAGGTGACCTTGCAAAGCATGAGCACTATCATGCATGACATTGATTGCCAAGGTCAGCATCAAGACCAGAAGCAGCCAAGAAATACATTTCAGGGGGATACCTATTCGCATAATTGGTATGGATTATCTCCGACTCTACCAAAACTGTCAAGTGCCCCGCACTAAATCAGATAATTCTCCAGATGCGCGGAACGTCAAAATCAACTCCTTATCTCTCAGCGATTGACAAATGGCCCACAATATCATATTAAATATGCAACAAGATCATAATCAGGCTTTCGAAATTATTCGGACTTGAATTGCTTACTGTGAGGACCTGAATGAATACCAGAAACAACGTGAAAAAGATCCGGGAAGATCGCCTGATAAGCAAAATGGAATTGGCTCGCCAGGCAGGGGTATCTGCCGCAACAATTGAGCGAATTGAGCGAGGGGAAGTCTGCCGTATGGAAACCAAGCGTAAGATCATCTTCGCCTTTGGCTATTCATTGGCAGATAAGAACAAGGTATTCCCAGACTGATCCTTTCATAACTTTCAAGATAGGCAATCTTCATTTTCAAGGAAAATGGGGACAGATCACGCTGCCTCATCCGCCACCTTCCGGTTGGTTTACCCTTCAACAAGGGTTTTCCCCAACATACATGAGATACAATTTTCACTGATGCTTCCCCATATCCTATCGCCCGATTCCACCCTGCCCCCTGGGAACATAAATGGCGATAAAATAGAGGAACAAAGCTATTCGTGCACGACACTTTACTATTGCCGGTAATCAGGACTAGAAACGTCCAGAAACAGCCAGTGCCATGAAGGGGGCTGAATCGTAATCATCTGATGAGAGCCTGTTGCCGTTACTGTCATCAATACTAACCTTTCCACCAACCATGGCTCCTCCATAGAAATCCAGCTTGAGGTGCTGGTTGACCGTCCGAGAGATTCGACCCCAGACAGGGATCGATTTGGATTCGCCAATCCCATCAGCAAACAGGCCCGAATCAGCAAGGCGAAAGCGCTCTGAACGATAGGCTGCGCCTACCGACGCATCCCAGCCGTCACCAAGGAGGTATGATAATTCCAGTCCTGCTGGACCAGTTGGCCCTGGCCGGAATGGATTGGCAAGCGACAGCCGATCGGTAATTCGCCAGTCGACTACCAGGAGCGGGAATACCGTCACCTGCTCCAGTTCGCTAAATGCCGCAGCTCCGAAACCGAGGGTCAGTTTCGAACCGAAGGAACGGCTCATGGCGACGGAGCCGCCGAATAGAATGGCGTTTCCCCAGCCGGCGTCGTCTTCACGAGATAGACTGATCGTGGGAGCAATCGAGATGTTCCATTCGGGAGTCAGAGCAAAGCCGAGGCTGCCACCGAAATCCAGAACATGCACTTTATCCCACGGTTGCATTCCGGCAAATGTGCGCGGACCGGAAAAGTTATAGTCAGCGTAGGAATATCCCAAGCGAAGTCGCAGGTCGAGCGATTCATTGAGCGGGATTTTCCTGCTGGCATTTAAGATCAGGCGGCGCACACTCATGCTTCCACCCTTATCGAGGTCCGAGTCAAACTGGTACACTGGGGTTGCTGCAATGGTGTTGTACGAATTCTCAACCGAGGCAGAACTATCAGAAGGATTCTCCGCTTCAGCCGGCATGGCGGAGAGCATAACGCAGACAGCGAGGCAGGAACTTATTAGTAGAATAGTGGCAAACGGTAATCGGCGGTGCCGTGAAGTCATAGGCTATCTCCTGGTGAGTTGGTTGGTTGGCTATCCGCAATGCAAGAAATCGACGCAATGGCAGGTGTTTACACCATTACCCTACGGCAGTCATCCATACGAATTTACTACCAGGCGCCAGTCTATCATGAAATATCCGCTTTGGAAACAAGCTGATGCCTTGAAGACTTATAATGGCAGGATTGTTTTATTCGACGATGCAGATGAGTATTAACAACTCCTCGACTTTGATCATGAAGCCACTGCCTACTACCTTGAGATCCGGTAGGTACAAGGGGTCACGACAGGTATTCAATCTCAGATATTTCCAGCAATTCCTCCCCCTGAGCTGTTCGCAAGGTGGTTGTTTCCCCAACTCGGCACCCCTGGATGGCACGCGCGATCGGCGCGATAAACGATATGCGCCCGACTGAGGGTTCAGCCTCGTCAACCCCTACGATAGCAATACGACGCTCCTGCCCTGGAATTTTGCCACTGAGAGTTCGCAAAGTAACCGTAGCGCCAAAGCGAACTTCGTCGCGTGGTTGGGTAAGAGGATCTACGATTTTTGCGCTTGCTATGCGGTCAGTGATCTCTGCGATACGTTGCGAAAATAAAGCCGACTGACGAGTGCGCTCCGCTTCATCATTCCCGCACTGCTGAGCACGTGCACGCTCAGCCTCTAAAGCGGTCAGTTCGTTCTTTAGCAGGGCGATGCCGTTGGGGGTAACATAGTTGATCGTGCCGGGCGGCAACGGAGCCCGCGGCGGTATAAGTATCCGGTCATCCGCGGCATCATTTTTTACAAAGGCTCTGCTCATGGATACCCTGTCTTCCGGCAACACAGGTTTGTACTTGTTGGCTCAAATCAGGCAGACCAGTTATCACAGCTCCTCATAAAGCCGACGAATCTCTTCCTGGCCATGAAGCCGCTCCAGCCTTCGTACAATGAAATGTCCCCGTCCCATATTCTGAAAATGGTCGATGAATAACGTATTGATCGCCGCACCACTAAATGCCCCCACGACAGGTACTGCCTGAACAGCCGCTTTTTCCGAGACGACAATAGAAAAACGTGATGCAACCAGTGTGATCAACCTGACGATCGCCGGGGCGCCACTCTGGGACATCCCCTTCTGCGCCAAGTGCGTCGCCGCCTCCGAAACTGCCATGGCGAGAGCCGTTCTTGCCGCGAAATAGCCAGTCTCCGTTCCATCATCACTCTTTGATTTTCCGCCGAGCGCAAGAACCTGAAGACATTGAAGCCTGGCATCAGGAAGACGCAAATCCTCACCTTCGCTGCGGGCAATGTCTGCAATGGAACGAAGTATGATGGTCGTGGACACGGGAAGTTCTATTGCCAGTGCCGGCAGGCCGAATGCACCTCCCGTGGCACCGGTTGCTGCTACTGCAAGTTTGTGCCACCAGTTCGAAGGTTGTTCCCGCCCTTCCCGATCCATGGTCAGCAGGGCGATGTCGAGCGCCTTCTCAATTGATTTACGCGTAGCATCAGTGACAAACCCGTTCCACGATTCGGGCAGCATTTTGAAGCCCTTTTCAATGGGGGTACCGACGAGATTGCTGATTTTGGCAGCAAGTCCGGGGTTTTCGAGAAGAGCTTTCGCGACTCTCAGGTCACTGGTTTCCGAGGACGACAATGCCATACACTACCCCCAAGCCATGGTGTCAGTTGTACCGTACTCCTGATTGAATACCTCCTCGTTCAGGATTTCACACCTTCTTTACAAATTCTGATTTCAACTGCATTGCACCAATACCGTCAATTTTACAGTCAATATCATGGTCGCCTTCCACGAGACGGATAATTCTTACTTTGGTTCCAACCTTGACGACCGTTGACGATCCTTTTAATTTCAGGTCTTTGATAACGGTGACAGAGTCACCGTCATGAAGCTCGTTCCCGTAGGCATCACGCACGACAGACACTTTCTCACCGTTTTCTACTACCGCATCTTTTGCCCATTCATGCGCACATTCGGGACAAATATACAGTATTCCGTCTTCGTAGGTGTATTCCGAACCGCATTTCGGGCATTTTGGTAAACTACTCATGATACCTCCTCTTTCCAAGTGACTGACGTCACTGCATAAAAATGGGGAAGCATCCTTTTTCCCTTTTTGGTGACGCAACAGATTGTAGCGCGCCCGGCACCCTGGACGCAAGAGAAGACTTGCGCTGCAATCTTTGGGTTTCCTTTGAAGAAGCCGTGCAGAGGATGCCTGACATCAACTCTTCGGCCACTCTCAATTTAAAGCTCAAGCTGTTGTATGATCTCGCGCATGAATGCAGGGAGGTCGTCCGGTTGCCGGGACGTGATCAGATTGGCGTCAACAACAACTTCCCGATCCTCATACAACACGCCGGCCCTTTTCAGCTCATCAGCTACCGACCTGTAGCAGGTAGCACGTCTTCCCTGCAAAAGCCCGGCGCTGATCAAGATCTGCGGCCCGTGACAGATTGCCGCTACCGGTTTGCCGTGAGCAAAAAAGCTCCGGGCGATCGCCAATGCTTTCGCTTCTTTTCTCAGCGTCGCAGGCGCCGCGCCCCCGGGAAGAATCAGGATTGCATAATCGTCAGGATTGACTTCGTCAAGGGTCTTGTCTACGACTACTTCGTAGCCGTACTTTCCCTTGATCAACCCATGGCGAAGGGAGGCTACAGTTACATCAACGCCTGCCTCCTTAAGCCGGTAGAAGGGAACCAACAGTTCGGTGTCTTCAAAATTGTCCGCACTAATAATCAAGGCTTTCATATTTCCTCCGACAAGGAAGACCGTTCAGGCACATCGTTCCTTGATTTCATATATTTGAGTAGGACTACGGCCATTCGTGTAGTACTTCGACAATTAAACATCACAACCCTGATGCAGGGGCACGGCGCGCCGTGCCCCGATTGGGCGAGGCCCTACCATTGATATGTTTACTTGCCCCCGTAATAACAGACCCAACGGCCAGCCATGGCTGAAGATTAGAGGCGCCCGTTGCCCAGTTTTTACAATAATTATAATGCAGCTCTTTTTTATCACAACAACTTGACTTCCACGGCAGGCAAGACAGTGCTAGGAAGACATGGCGCAAGTACCATGTCACCCCTTACAGGTTGCCTTGAGTTCGCCAGAAAACCGGATACAATAATTCAATCGGACAACAACCCTGGTTGGACGTCTGTCGCTTCCGGATGCGGTGACAGAGCAGAACGTCTGGGCAAGGCATCCTGAAACCACGGGAGGAATAATATGCCGCTGATTCAGGTCAAGATTATTGAGGGCGTGTTCTCGCCGGAGCAAAAGCAGGAAATGGTAAAAAAACTCACTGACGCCATGGTCTCTATCGAAGGGGAGAACATGCGCCAGGTGACCATGTGCATTATTGAAGAGATAAAAAGTG
>Ga0351907_1177_pt1 | contig 14629 bp, 16 predicted proteins | sample BONcelHT113001E6_FD_206861 | JGI IMG/M metagenome (GOLD analysis project Ga0351907, IMG submission 206861) | Enriched cells from coal bed in the Powder River Basin, Montana, United States - BONCAT cells T11 rep1 HSBNCT.T11.300.1.E6 ... | reverse complement strand
GGGTACCGGCACCGATGTGGCCATGGAGAGCGCAGGAGTTACTCTGGTCAAGGGAGACCTGAGAGGAATTGTCCGGGCACGTCGGTTGAGTCGTGCAACACTGCGGAATATCAAGCAAAACCTGTTTTTTGCCTTCATCTACAATACGTTGGGAATTCCGGTCGCCGCCGGTATACTTTACCCCTGGTTCGGCATTCTGCTCAGCCCGATCCTCGCCGCGGCCGCCATGAGTTTCAGTTCCGTGTCGGTAATTACCAATGCCCTGCGATTGAAAAATGAACGCCTCTAGGAGCCTGTCGGACTTAGGGTAAATCTGCTGCAAATCCGTGTGGACGGTCCATATTCCGCCGCTTTTTTGGGCAATAGAACAACTATTGCCCTGCAAAAACGACAAAATCTGGCCTCGCCCAGCCGAATTTTCGCTTCGATTTCCTAAGTCCGACAGACTCCTGACCGGTTCACAGCACTCAGGATGTCTTTTAACGTCTGATCCAGAAAAATCTGCAAGGAGAAATCATGTCTGATACATATGAAACTGCAACGCTTGGCGGGGGATGTTTCTGGTGTCTGGAGGCTGCATACCAATGCCTCAAGGGGGTTGAAAAAGTGGTTTCCGGGTATGCGGGAGGGACGGTTGCCTACCCACTCTATGAGCAGGTGTGCCGCGGTACGACAGGTCACGCTGAAGTAGTGCAGATTACCTTTGATCCTGCGGTTATCTCGTATGACGAGATCCTCTCTGTTTTCTGGTGCATCCACAATCCTACTACCCGTAACCGCCAGGGGCATGATTCGGGAACCCAGTATCGATCGATAATATTCTATCACAGTGAAGAGCAACGGTCTGTCGCCGAGAAATCACTGCGGGAAGCCGATGCCTCAGGTGTCTGGACCAGCTCGATCGTCACGGAATTACTGCCGTTCACAACGTTTTATCAGGCAGATGAACGCCACCAGGACTATTATCTTTCCCATCCGGAAGAGGCATACTGTCAGGTTGTCATCGAGCCCAAGGTGGCAAAATTACGGAAGGCGTTTCAAGACAAGTTGAAGGAGTAGTTCCCTCTCGGGTAAAACCATCAACGATCTGTGTAGCTGCCGTCGTGATTCTGGAATGGCTGGATCGCTGCCAGGTCAAGTCCGATGCTTACGTCCTGTGCGGGCTTGCTTTGGAATTGGGAGTCTTTTCGGTGATGTATGATCTTGTGGTAGGAATAATGCGTTTCATCGCCGGAACGTAGCCGGGCATAGCCCTTTTTCGGAAGATACTCGTCAAGTATCGGGTTCATGACTTTATCGATCCGGATATAAATGTCTGTGGAACTATCCAGGTAGTCACCATACTCGAACCCTTCCAACAGTTCCAGAAAATCAGAAAACAGCCCTTTGCGACGGTTTCTTTCCGCGACTGCAACATGTACGATATTGAGGCAGTTGAAATCGGTACCGCAACAGTCGGACATGTGCATCATTCCGGATCCGCCGGTTTCGAGTCGGCGTTTCTGAATGTGTGCTTCGATGAGGGAAATTCCGGAAATGCCGTTGCTTTCCTTGAGGAGGATACTCTGCGAGGTAGAGGCAAGAAACGTTGTCAGCTGTTTTGTTATGTCGATAAGTTTTGTGCTCATGATTGTATGCAAAAAACGGATACTATCTATTGATGTAAATCGTGTCGCTTTTTTGTTATTTATCAAAATATGTGTTTAGTTGCAATAAATAATTTATTAATTATTCACTTATAGTAAATATCATAATTTTGTAAGTCTTTGTTCAGATTGATAATTTATTCGATTGGTCTCGAGAGATGTCACTTCACTGGCGAGCGATTTCAGGAGGTGCCGGAGAAAAATAATCTTGAGCATTCCTGAGATAGTGGAAGGGTTGGTATACTTAATAAAAACCCCGGACAGCAGCCGGATACCAGTTCTATTTGTCATGCCCGAGTGACTGTATCGGGCATCCATGATTTCAACGTGTTACAGTCTGGATTCCCGAGCTAAATCGTTTCCATCCGGAAACTCCGAAACAGTGCTATTCCCCGTTGGGCTGGGGCTTTCTCGGAGTCTCTCGTAGAATACGTCCGGCCTGAGAATGGTGCAGACCAGGTGAAAGATACATACATAGGGAGGGAACCGCCATGAACGAACGAATAACGAATATTGAGATTCAGTTAATGCACCACGAAAACACGATCCAGCAACTGAGTGACGTGATTACCCATCAACAACTGGATATGGAAAAGATGCAGCAGGAAATCAAACTGATAATGAAACATTTGCAGAGTGTAACGTCATCTGAATTGATCGCCCCTGAGGACGAAGAACCTCCCCCGCACTATTGATACTTCTCAAAGAAGAGCTGGTTTGAAAATAGCAGCATATCAGTGTAGTTTCCATCCGGAAACTCCGGATGTGAAACTATTGGTTTTCAATTCGGCTACGAGGGATTTTTGACTCGGCCTTCACTCCTTCGCTGAAGCTTCGGCGCGCAAGCTAGCACCCTTCGGGGCATCTTCATGGTCCAACTCGCTGTGCTCGTTGTCGTCCTGGCAAAAAACTTTTGCCTGCGAAAGTTGACAGCGAAGGCTGCCCGCAGGGCGAGTCAAAATCAATGGGTTGTGCTGAGGCGTACACAGGTACGCTGCACAAGAGGGAGCAGCAGCACGTGCCTGGGAGAGGGGATGAACGTCGGAGGCATCCGCTCTGCACTTTCTTCGCTGCCTAGGTGAGAAACAGGATTGACAAAATCCACCGACTCCTCGTACTATTTTAACAATATGCTTGGAAATAATCAGAAATCTACCCAACCTCACCTGAACAGAACTCGACTTCTTGCGCAACTTGAAGATGCCATAGGCTATCGTTTTCGCGACCGGCGGCTACTTTTCGAATCGCTTATTCACAGTTCCTATGCCGCTGTTTCACGCCGGCGCGGGATTCCGGACAATCAGCGGTTGAAATTTTTTGGTGACTCGGTGCTGGGATTTGTTGTCAGCAGCTGGCTGCTGGAGCTGTTTCCGGAAAGCAGCGAGGGAGATCTTTCACGCCGGAAGGCATCTCTCGTCGATACGACCACCCTTGCCGGTCTCGCGGAGCAGCTCCAGCTGGGCAGATTTCTTTTGCTGAGCCGTGGTGAGGAAAAAACCGGAGGGAGATGGAAAAAGACCGTTCTTGCGGCTGCCTTTGAAGCTCTCCTGGCTGCCGTATTCCTGGATGGCGGAGGTTTCAGTGCCGAGCTTTTCCTGAAGAGAATGTATGGCCCACTGCTGGACAGTGAGATGAACGGAGACGACCCCAGGGATTTTAAGACGAAGCTTCAGGAACTTGTCCATTCCCTGTCCGGTAAACTCCCTGTTTACTTCCTGGATAAAATTACCGGCCCTGATCACAATCTCTGTTTTACGGTAACTGTCATGGCGGATGACGAATGTTTCGCCCGGGGAACCGGCAAGACCCGCAGAGAAGCGGAACAGCGAGCAGCACGGGATGCTCTTGTGTTGATGGAGGAACTGGCCGCAAAAACGAAACCTGCTGCTCAGCCCTGAAAACCGTCAGACAGGCTCCTGCCGGTGGTTTCGAAAACAGAACGGGTCGCGATCTTTCCGTGGATTGCCGCCAAAACTCGCAGTTACCGCCGGGCACCCGCGACATACTGCCCGCAGCCTGCATCCCTGGCAGGACAAGCTTCCTTCACGGTAGGAAGATGCGATTTCCGAGTGATATATTTCGGACAGGTTCCTTTCGTTGAGAGATCCGAGAGGGGACGGAAATTTTCTGCAGGCATGTATCTCTCCATCAGGAAGTAGCGCTACAAAATTGAAGGCTGCCCCGCAGCCGTATCCTGCACACCCGTTGAACAATCCCCGATTTTCATTTTCCAGAGCAATATTAAAGAGGCTGTCCTTGAGCGCCAGCACAGGGTTGTCCCGCATGGCGACCAGGTAGTCGGTCAGAAACGCTGCATAGTCATCCCTATCCGGCAGTGCCAGGTCTGCTCCTTTGCCGAACAGTGCCAGTCTGTTGAAGGTGAACGACCCGGTACGATTGCGAAGCAGATCTCCCAGGGGAAGGACTTGAGCAAGGTTTTCCCTCGTCAGGGTGAGCATGACTTCGCTGGGAACAGCCAGTTCAGCCATGATATCGAGGAACGCCAGGGTCCTCTGGAAATGTCCGGACCCGCGAATCCGATCATTATGGACTTCGAGACCCTCAAGGCTTACCTGGAAATAGCTCGGCATCTGCACGGTAACGATTTCCGAAAGCTGCCGGGAGGAGGTGGGATTCCCCATGATCGCCGTGGCAAGACCTCGCTCGGCAGCGGCACGGTACAGCAACAGAAACTCGGGATGAAGCAGAGGGTTGCCGCCGGAAAAAGACACCTGTCCCCGGACGTAATGACTTAGGCAAAAATCCCGCATCTGGTCAAGAATACGCAACCCTTCAGTACGATTCACGCTGCGGCGGTCGCTGCGGTCGTAACAATGAAGGCAGTTCAGGTCGCATTCCCCGGTTATATGCCACTGCAGGGTGAAGACAGTCGCGGATAAAGTCTGCTCAGCGGAATCAACGGAACGAAAGGATTCCGGCCGGCGGATCCGAGAGGGGGGCGAAAGCAGCAGTCCCTTGGAAACAGCCTGCCGAATGACATTGTCGACACATCCGACCGGAACGTCGGCTTCGCGGGCAGCAGCATAGCGATCCCTGTCTTCCACGATTATCTTCATGGCTGCGAGATCGGAGGGGAGGGCGGCTTCGCAATACGTCTGGTGGTCATGGGGAGATTTCCAGACCAGGACCAACTCTTCTCCCGGTTCCGGCTGTTGCACGGTTTCTGCTCCCGGGTCGAGCAAACCGGTCAAGCCGCGCCACGCGGTGGGAATGATCTGCAGCGATGGGTTGATGACAAGCCGATCACTTCCCTTGCCTGACGGCAGAGTTGAGGAGCGCACCCGTGTCAGAGCTTTCCGTATTCGGGCGAGATCCTTCTGAAATGCAGCTTTTTGGGGCAGGGTCATAGTTTACGTTTCGAAGTTGACGAACGGCCCGTTCCTCTCGGGACCGGGCCGTTCGTGAAAAGGGTTACTTAGTCGGTGCCGGTGGTGGAGGTATGTTTTTCTTGATCAATTTCTTCTTCACTGGTCCCTGTTTTACTGACGACATTGTTTTCTGCACTGGAGCTGGTGAATCAACCTTCTGATCTTTGAGGGTGCCGCCGGCACCCGTTGACCCGCCTCAACCACTCTTGGCTTTTTCCTCGGCGCCACCTGCGCCGGAAGAGCCACCTCAACCACTGGCTCCGTATGTAATTCCCGGAGAAACCATTGCCACCCCTGCCATCAGGCCGGCCAGACCGATGCCGGCTAGAAGATTCTTCAACTTGTCACATCCCATACGCATCCTCCCTTGTAACGGAATTGGCCCGGTAAATAGTCGCCGCCATATTGATTGATTTTATCAATACTATGGTGAAATTCAATAAAAAGTGTGGAATAAAAATGCTGCTGCAGTTGAAATAGTACCGCTATGGGACAAATTCAGCTCGCCTGAATACTGTGTTTCTTTCGAGATTTGGAGTCTGCTTTCACCCTTCTGATAGTATCGCTCGTTTTGGATTTATTGCTGTACAATAGCCGTCAGAGCATAATTAGTGTTTGCATTCAGGGGTAAGGATGATACTCTTTCTCGAAATTAAATGTCTTGTCCTTTTACTGGGTAAATTGCCCCTGAGGAGCATACGGAATCATGGATGCATCTGCCTTGATCGATTTGCTGTATGTACTGGTTTTTTCCCTCGCCGGCCTCGCTTTGGCCCTGGTACCAATGGTTTTATCCCATCTTATAGCTCCTCGCCGCACTCGTTCGTTCCTGGATAAGTCACTTCAAGGAATCGAGTGCGGAATCGACCCGATAGGCCCCACCTGGATACGTTATGGAGTCGTCTATTACCTCTATTCGCTGATATTCGTGGCATTTTCGGTGGATATTCTGTTTCTGCTCCCCGTGGCTACGATTTATAATGAACAAAAAGGCTGGCTCGACCTTGCTGAGGTACTGCTGTTCATCGGCATTCTGTCGTTAATCATCATTTATGCCTGGAAAAAAGGTGTTTTTCTATGGGAAAGAAGACAGACATTCCCCAAGGATTGATTCATTTTGCGCAACTGGACAAGGTTCTGGACCTGGCCCGGGCGAACTCCCTCTGGCCCATGACCTTCGGCCTTGCCTGCTGTGCCCTCGAAATGATGGCCGCCGGCGCCTCCCGCTTTGACATGGCGCGGTTCGGCTGCGAGGTGTTCCGCCCGTCACCTCGCCAGTGCGACGTAATGATTGTCTGCGGTACGGTGAACAAGAAAATGGCTCCGGTCGTCATTACCCTCTACGACCAGATGCCGGAACCCAAGTGGGTGATTGCCATGGGAAATTGTGCAATATCCGGCGGCCCATTTCTGTTCCCGGGCCAGTATGCAGTCGTGGAAGGGGTTGACAAACTCATCCCGGTTGATGTGTATGTGCCGGGATGCCCGCCGCGGCCGGAAGCTCTCCTGGAAGGTTTCCTCAAGCTCCAGGAAAAAATCACCGGAATACGCAGATGGCCGGTGGTTACACCGCCCTGATTATCGGGTTCATGGGCCGGTCTCTGTGTCCCCTGTGACTGACCGGCTGATACTCAGGTTCCAACTGACGATGCACCAAGGTGAATCACTACCATGTCTTTCGAAAAGCTGAAAAGTGCACTTGCAACACTTGCCGAGCAAGGGATCGACGCTCTCCTGATCGTCGACACGGAACATGCCGTGACGGGCACTGACCTGGAGGTGACCGTTTTGCCGGAGAGTGTTACTGCTGCCGGGCGGATTCTCGACCAGGCGACCTTCACCCTGGAGGCGATTACCGGGATCGACTGGCTGACGCAGGGACGGATCGAGATTGTTTATGATTATACCTGTTTTGAATCGGGTAAGCGGGTGACGGTTCGCACCTTTGTCGGGCGCGAGCAGCCGCAGCTGCCGACCTTGTCTGGTGTGTATCCCGGAGCCGACTGGCACGAACGCGAAACTCACGACTTCTTCGGCGTGATTTTCAACGGCCATCCGGATCTGACACCGTTACTGCTGCCGGAGGATGCCGATTTCCATCCGTTACGAAAGGATTTTACCGGGTGACCATAGAGGGTACAACCATTCACCGCGAGACTTTCGTCATTAACCTGGGGCCACAACATCCTGCCACCCACGGCGTGCTTCGCATCAAGTTGACCATGGACGGCGAGTACATCGTGGATGCCGAGCCGGTGATCGGCTACGGTCATCGGATGCACGAGAAGATGGGCGAAAACCGGTCGTATACCAAGTTTCTGCCCAATACCGGTCGCATCGATTACGCCTGTGCCCTGTCGAACGGCCACGCCTACGTCTGTGCCGTGGAGCGGCTTGCCGGAATCCTCGTACCGGAGCGGGCAGAATTCCTCCGGGTAATCACTACCGAATTGAACCGCATTGCCAGTCATCTGCTGTGGGCCGGCGCTTTCCTGGTTGACCTGGGCGGTTTCACCCCGTTGCTCTACACCTTCGATGACCGGGAAGCGATCCTCGACTTGCTGGAATCGGTTACCGGTGCCCGCCTGACCTTCTGCTATTTCCGTTTCGGCGGCGTCTGCAACGACATTGATGAAGATTTTATCGAGGGGACGAGGCGCTTCATTGCCAGAATGCGGTCACGGATGCCGATGTATCATTCACTGATCACCCATAATGTTATCTTTCGCGGACGCTGCGAAGGGATCGGTGAGATCCCGGCGGAAACCTGCCGCAGGTATGGTGCAACCGGTCCGGTACTGCGCGGTTCCGGAGTTTCCTATGATGTTCGCAAAGCGGAGCCCTACTCGGCGTATCCGCTGTTCGACTTTGACGTGCCGGTGTATCACGGCGGCGACTGCATGGCACGCTACCTGGTCCGCTTGGACGAAATTGTCGAGAGTATGCGGATTATCGAACAGGCCATCGCGCGTCTCCCGGAGGGGCCGGTCATGGCCGAAAAGGTCCCCCGGACTCTCAAACCGGCGGAAGGGCGGTGCTATTTCAATCTGGAATCGGCACGCGGCAATTTCGGCGTACGCCTGGTGAGCGACGGTTCGGACACCGCCTATCGACTAAAATTGCGTTCGCCCAGTTTTTCGAATTTCAGCCTGTTCCGGGAGTGCTCGCGCGGCAGCCTGCTGCCGGATGCGCTGGCGCTGTTGGGGAGTCTTGACCTGGTGATTCCAGAGATCGATCGTTAATCCGTCTTTGGCTAGACCCTGGTGGAAGGGGTGAGTGGAAACTCAGCACTCATCGGAAAGAGGAATCTGACTTCATGCCCCACGATTTGTTCCGGGAAATAGCGCGGCTGGTCCTGTATGTGGTCGGGCTGGTGGCTTTTGGAGCTTTCAATGCAGCCTATCTCTCCCTGCTGGAGCGAAAGGAGTCGGCATGGTTCCAACGCCGCCGCGGCCCCGTCGAAGTGGGACCCTTTGGTCTGCTCCAGCCGGTAGCCGACGGGTTAAAACTGCTGAGCAAACAGCTTCTGGTGCCGCGTGGTGCAGACGTTCTGCTGTTCAAGCTGGCCCCTGTGGCGGTCATTACCCCGGCGATCATGTGCCTGGTGGTGATTCCCTTCAGCGAAACGATCGGTGCCCGCGACTTCAGTCTCGGTCTGTTGATGATCTACTCCTTCGGTGCCATCAATGTGCTTGCCACCCTGCTGGCCGGCTGGGCGTCCAACAACAAATACTCCAGTATTTCCGCAGCCCGGGTCGTGGCGCAGAATATCGCCTACGAGATTCCGTTGCTGCTGATCATTCTTGCCCTGGTGATGGACACCCACACCTTCAATCTGCGCGAGATCGTCGAGCTTCAGTCCGGCGGGTTCTGGCAGTGGAATATCTTTCAAATCTCTACCAGCCCCCTGATGCCGGTGGCGTTTCTGATCTATGTCATCTGCATGCTGGCTGAAACGAACCGGGCGCCCTTCGACATTGTCGAGGCGGAAAGCGAACTCATCGCCGGTGCCTTTACCGAGTATGCGGGCATGAGTTTCGGCCTGTTCTTTATCGCCGAGTATGTCAATGTGGTGGTGGGATCCTGTATCGGCACAATCCTGTTTTTAGGTGGCTGGCAGTGCCCGTTCGGTCTCCTGCCGGGGCTGCACTGGTTCCTGGTCAAACTCTATCTTTTCTGTTTCGTGGTCATCTGGGTGCGCTGGACTTTTCCCCGCACCCAATTTTACGGGCTCCTTAATCTGTCATGGAAGATTCTCATTCCGTTGTCGCTGATACATCTGGTAGTGACGGCCATACTGGTAAAACTGTTTTGATGCGTGCATTCGGGAAATATCTGAAAGAAATTGTAACCGGTTCCTGGAGCCTCCTGGTGGGGATGTGGATCACCCTGCGCCAGATTCCGGTTCGTCCGGTGACCGTCAATTACCCCTACGAAAGTCTGCCCATGACGAATCGTTTCCGCGGCCATGTGGAACTGATCCGGAACGATGAGACCGGTGAGCCGAACTGCGTGGTGTGCATGGCCTGTCAGAAAGCCTGCCCGTCAAACTGTATCCGGGTCGAAGGGCATAAGCCCGAAGGGGCCCCACACAGAATTCCGACGCTCTTTATGCTCGACTTTACCACCTGCAGTCTCTGCGGCCTCTGTGTGGAAAGTTGCAAATTCAATGCTTTGGAATTTTCCCGGGAATATAACCAGGCATCGCTCAGCAAGGAGGATTACCAGATGGACTTGCTGCAACGGGGCGGGAAGGAGACACATTGATCGACATCAGCCCGAGTGCAGTGCTTTCTTTCGCCTCCGGCATCATCTTTTCCGGGTTCGTGGTGCTGACGCTTGCCGGCGCCATGGTTGCTGCCTTGTCCCGCCACATGGTACGCAGCGTCTGCGGACTTGCCCTGTCGTCGGTAGGACTTGCCGGTCTCTATTATTTTCTGGCCAGCCCTTTTCTGGCCCTGATGCAGATTCTGATTTATGTGGGAGCCGTCTGTGTGGTGATCATGTTCGCCTTGATGCTGTCCGAACCACATGAGAAACGACGTACCCGTCGGTTTGAAACGATAGTCTCCACTGTCGGCCTGCTGATTGCCGGCCTGTTTTTGGCCGCTTTCATCATTCTTATCGTCCGAACCAGCTGGCTGCCTTCCTCCGTACAATCGAACCACGGAACGGTGCAGGATCTGGGGCGGGCACTTCTGACCCAATACGGATTCGCCTTTGAGCTGATTTCAGTGGTGCTGCTGCTGGCAATCCTCGGTGCGCTGGTGGTCGCACGTTCCGGAAGGAGTCCCCATTCATGAACTGGATGACGTGGTGTGATTCGCTGCAGGCATACCTGATTGTCGGGGCTGTGCTTTTTGCCATCGGACTGTTGGGGTTTTTTCGGCACCGGAATCTGGTCGGCATGCTGATCAGTGGTGAACTTGTCCTGGCCGGAGCATCGCTCAATTTTATGGCTTTCAACCGTTTTGTTGCTCCGGACCCGGTGTCCGGTCAGGCCTTTACCCTGTTCATCATGGCAATCGCCGCAGCAGAAGCGGCGGTTGTATTGAGTATCATGATTGCTGTCTACCGCAATTACCGCTCCATTGAAACCAGGGATCTGAACGAGTTGGAGGGGTAAGGGATGAGGTACCTGCCACAATGACCGACCCAATCCAGTCATACGCGCTGCTGGCGGCAGTAGCGGTACCCCTCATCGGAGCGGCACTGGTAATGCTCACCGGCAGCAGACCCAATCTGCGTGAGACATGCTCTTTTGCCGCGGCACTAAGTACTTTCGGCATCATTGCCTCGCTGGTACCGGCAGTGCTTGCCGGCCAAAGATTCGTACTGCCGTTGTTAACCCTGTTGCCCGGGGTGAGTCTTACCCTGCGGGCCGATTCATTTTCCATGGTATTTGCCCTGGTGGCCTCGTTTCTCTGGATCGTCACGGTCCTCTACACCATTGGCTACATGCGAGGCCTCGGCGAGCATGCCCAGACCCGTTTCAGCGCCTGCTTCGCCCTTGCGCTGTTCGGCGCCATTGGCTGTGCTTTTGCCGATAACCTGTTTACCCTCTACCTGTTTTACGAGATAGTCAGTATAACCACCTACCCGCTGGTAGCACATCATCAGGACCGGGAAGGGTACGAAGGCGGACGGAAATACCTGGTCTACCTGACAGGCACAGCCAAGGGGCTGGTGCTGCCCGCCATTATTCTCACCTATGTCATGTGCGGTACCCTCGATTTCAGCGACAACATTCGCACCGGTATCTTCCCCAGCGACGCCAGCCGTCTGATGGTGACCATCACCTATGCCTGCCTGATTCTCGGTTTTGCCAAGAACGGCGTGATGCCCTTTCACCACTGGCTGCCCGGGGCCATGGTGGCGCCCACCCCGGTCAGCGCCCTGCTGCATGCGGTGGCGGTGGTCAAGGTCGGGGTGTTTTCCACCACGCGAGTGATGCTATACCTGTTCGGTGTTGACACCATGAGTGCTCTCAACCTGGGGGTGGCCACGGCCTGGTTCGTTTCGTTCACCATCCTGGTGGCGTCCCTGGTGGCACTGAGTAAAGACAACCTGAAGGCACGACTGGCTTACTCCACCGTCAGCCAGCTCTCCTATATAATCCTCGGCGTAGCACTGCTTACCCCGGCCGCTATCGAGGGCGGTTTGCTCCATATTGTCAGTCACGCCTTTGCCAAGATCACCCTGTTTTTCTGTGCCGGCGCCATCTATGTCGCTTCGCGCAAAAAGGACATCTCCGAGATGAAAGGACTGGGGCGGGCCATGCCGCTGACCTTCGGCGCCTTTGCGGTGGCCTCCCTCAGCATGATCGGTGTTCCTCCCGCAGCAGGTTTCGTTTCTAAATGGTATCTCTTGACCGGTGCTCTGGATGCCCATCAACTGGGGATTATGGCGGTGCTGCTGGTGAGCACCCTGCTTAATGCCGCCTACTTCATGCCGGTAGTGTACCAGGGATTTTTCAGTTCCCCAACCTGCGCTGAAAATACACTGTCAGTCAGGGAAGCGTCACCGGCCCTGCTGATCCCGTTGCTTTTTACGGCCTTCCTGTCACTGGCGGTGGGAATCTGGCCGGGGTTTTTCATGCAGCTGATCAAGGGGGTATTCGCATGATCATCATCCGCCTTATCGACTTTTTGCGCAATCACCTCAGATCGCTGGTTATTTTCTGTGCCTCCGTGCTGGTGCTGCTGGTGGTGGGGGACTGGCTGCTGGTGGACAAGGCGGCTGCTCATACCGCACCCGAACAGCTGTTCGGGTTCTGGGCCCTTTTCGGCTTCCTTTCCTGCGTTGCCATTATCTTCCTGTCCAAGTGGTTTGGACACCTGGGGATTATGAAACCGGAAGACTATTATGACCATGAGTGAGATCTGGTTCCATCCATCACTGATTCTGTTGCTCGGCGCGGTGCTGGTCCCGTTACTGCGGGGCACGGCACGGAACGTTCTGCTCCTGGCCGTGCCGACGCTGGCTTTTTTTCTGGTGATGTCCTCCCAGCCGGGGGTCTATGGGGTCGTCCGTTTCCTTGACTGGGATCTGACCTTTGGCCGGGTCGATCGTCTGAGTCAGGTGTTCGGCTATATCATGACCTTGATGTGCATTCTGGGAAGCCTGTACGCCCTGCACGTCAAGAACCCGCTGGAACATGTCGCGGCCTGGACCTATGTGGCCGGTTCGCTGGGGGTCATCTATGCCGGCGATTTTCTGGTGCTGCTGCTGTTCTGGGAGATGATGGCCTTTTCCTCGGTGTTCCTGATCTGGCTGCGTCGTGATCGCGAGTCGGTGGGGGCCGGCTACCGCTACCTGCTGGTACATGTGGCCGGCGGAGTGCTCCTGTTAAGCGGGATACTCCTGCGCTACCAGGCAACAGGTGGTGACCTGTCATTCGGTCAGTTGGACGTCAGCCACCCGGATCTCTCTACCTGGCTGATACTGGCCGGCTTCATACTCAATGCCGCGGTGCCGCCACTGCACGCCTGGCTGCCGGACGCGTACAGCGCCGCTACCGTTACCGGTTCGATTTTTCTCTGTGCCTTCACCACCAAGACTGCGGTCTATGCCCTCTGCCGCGGCTTTGCCGGAATGGAAATCCTGCTGGTACTGGGCACCGTCATGGCCCTGTACGGCGTTGTCTATGCCGTGCTGGAGAATGACGCCCGCAGGTTGCTGGCCTACCACATCATCAGTCAGGTCGGCTACATGGTGGCCGGGGTGGGGCTCGGAAGCCAGATGGCGATCAATGGCGTTTGCGCCCACGCCTTCGCTCACATACTTTACAAAGGCCTCCTTTTTATGGGTACCGGTTCGGTGCTTCACATGACCGGAAAAAGCAAATTTACCGAGCTGGGCGGACTCTACCGAAAAATGCCGTGGACTTTCGTTTTTACCCTGATCGGCGGCTTGTCCATCTCGGCGTTTCCGCTGTTCAGCGGTTTTGTCAGCAAATCAATGATTGTGGCAGCCGGCTTCGAGCAGCACCAACTCTGGGTCGGCTTTCTGTTGATGGTGGCCTCAGCCGGTACCTTCCTGCATACCGGACTGAAGGTTCCCTATTTCATCTGGTTTGGCCGGAACAATTGCAGTAGCGAAACCTGGGAACGCGCTGCCGAACCGCCCTGGAATATGGGGGCAGCCATGACCGTTACCGCACTTCTCTGCATCGGCATCGGTTGCTACACACCGTACCTCTATTCCATGCTGCCCTTTCCGGTGGAGTATCAACCGTATACTGCCTACCATGTGACGGAAACACTGCAGATTCTACTGTTTACCGGGGCAGGTTTTTTTCTCTTTCTCAAGAAACTGGTACCGCAACCGACAATCAGTCTTGATATGGATTGGTTTTACCGAATGGGCGGACGGCACGTGGCAAAATTGGCCCGCGGCCCGGTTCAGACGGCGGACTCCTTTGTTGGAGAACTGTACCGCCGCTGCGGAATGGCATGGATGATGATCGCTGCCTGCGGCTCCGCCCGGTTCGACCGGCAAGCGATCGACGGAGTTGTCGACGGGTTGGCACTGGCGGTGCGATCTCTGGGCAGTAAACTGCGTCATGCCCAGACTCGTCAGGTACAGGTCAATATCGTCTCGACGGTGGCGGTCATCGTCTTGTTGCTCCTGCTCTATGTTCTGGCAGATGTGCTCGTAAGGTAACTCATGGATTTTATGTACGGTATCGACAACTGGCCTATTCTGAGCATCCTGATCTTCCTGCCCCTGGCCGGAGCACTTCTCCTGCTGCTGTTCGGCAGAGGGCAGGGGGGCAAAGTCTGGGCGCTGGCTGTCACTCTGGCGGAAGCGGCTCTGTCCCTGCCGCTGTTCTATCATTTCGATCGCACCACTGCCGGCTATCAGTTCAGGGAAAGTGTGCAGTGGATCCCATCCCTGCAGATCAATTATACGGTCGGAGTTGATGGAATCAGTCTGCTGTTGGTGCTGCTGACCACTCTGATTATGCCCTTGTGCGTGCTCTGTTCCTGGCGAGCGGTAACGAACCGGACCCGGGAATTTTTTATCTGTATCCTGATAATGGAAACCTCCATGATCGGAGTGTTCCTGGCCCTTGACTTCGTGCTGTTTTTT
>Ga0351907_1175_pt1 | contig 14651 bp, 7 predicted proteins | sample BONcelHT113001E6_FD_206861 | JGI IMG/M metagenome (GOLD analysis project Ga0351907, IMG submission 206861) | Enriched cells from coal bed in the Powder River Basin, Montana, United States - BONCAT cells T11 rep1 HSBNCT.T11.300.1.E6 ... | reverse complement strand
CTCGCCCTGGCACGGATGCTTGCTTCATTTACAGTTTCTTGCAGTTCGTCAAGCTGTTTATGTTCCTGTTTTGCACTTGCCTGTAGAACTTTTAATTCTTTATCAAGATCGGCCAATTTGCGCAGCGTGGGAATCTCGTTGAGAACCGGGAAGTGGCCGGACAGATCAGTAAAGAAAGAAAGTGTTGTCCATTTTGCAAGAAATTCCAGGTCATCGAGGATGGCCCGGCATTGGTCTGAAAAGGCTTGTGCCCACCATGCGGCCTGACTTTCAGAATCAGCGGCAAAACCGCGAAGTACTTCAAGGGCAGAGGCGGCAAGCTTATGAAGGCTCTCACGGGCAGCATCGAGCTTATCAGGCGGAGCAATGCACAAAGACTCCAAATTATCCCGAACTTGAATGAGCAGTATGGGAGGGCTTTCTCCGGCAACGTCCATGAGAATCCTCAACGTATCGAGTAATCCGTTAAATACTGTTGACCCGATTATTTTCTCATCAGAAAGTGCATTGAGTCCTGCCCGTAAAGTCAACAGATGGGCTGCAAGATTTCCGCTATCCACAGTTGAAACATACATGGGTAGCAACGGCTTGAGAGATTCTGTGTCATACCAGTTGTAGAAGTGTCCTCTGTAGCGCTCCATGCCTTCCATCGTGCCAAAGGCATTGGCCGTGCGTTCCATGAGTTGCGCTGTCGAAATATATCCGAAGTCCCAGGCGGACAGATTGGCAAGAAGCGCAAGTCCCATATTGGTCGGCGATGTGCGATGGGCAACCTTGTTAAGAGGATGCTCCTGATAATTATCAGGTGGAAGCCAGTGATCCTCAGAACCGATGAAGGTTTCGAAGAATGCCCAGGTCTTTCGGGAAATTTTTCTCAGAAAGACGATCTGGTCTGAGGTGAGTCTGGTTTCACGGCGATTAATGGGCTTACTTATCCACCACGCAATTCCCGGCGAGATAAACCACAGCGCAAGAACAGGCAGGGCAACAAACAGAGAATCCGGCCTTGAAAGCGTTAGATAGATTGCTACGGCAACAGCAATGGCCGGAGAGACCCACATGGTCAGACAGGCCCCTGCAAGGTCTTTTCTGTTTGCACTATCGGAGTCGCCTGAAGGGTTCCATTCAAGAAGTCGCCTGTTTGCAATCAGCATCCGCCAGATTGTGCGAAGAACAGCGTCAATGCTGAAAAATGCCTCATAGGGCAGGCAAAGGAATGTAAATGCAATCTGCCCAAGGCTCGTGGCACTTCCTTGCAAAACACCTAGAATGTGCTGACCTGGAAGGACATCAACGGGCTTATGAAATAGATCCATAAGAGAGGTAATTAAAGAAGGGATTACAATAATCCCTATTACCGACAATGTCCAGAACCAGGGTTCAGGTAAGACTGTCCAGCCCAGGATAAGCAGGAGTGTCAGCGCCAAAGGCGAGAGGCTGCGACGGAGGTTGTCGAATATTTTCCATCGTGAAAGCACTGTGAGAGGATTCTTCTGAAAACACACATCCGGGCCGGGAACTCCCGGCAGAAGCCATCTGAAAAGCTGCCAGTCCCCACGAATCCAGCGGTGTCTGCGGCTCACATCTGCACTGTAGCGTGAAGGGTATTCTTCATATAGCTGGACATCGCTCAAAAGACCTGCCCGTGCATAACAACCTTCAATGAGATCATGGCTCAAAATCCTGTTCTCAGGAAAACGTCCTTTAAGTGCTTGCTCAAAGGCGTCAACCTCGTATATGCCCTTGCCGATAAAGGAGCCTTCTCCAAATAGGTCCTGGTAAACATCAGAAACAACGCGGGTATAAGGATCGATGCCTGCATCATTTCCCCACATACGGGCATATTGTGACCGGTTTGCACCAGGCAGAGTCACGGCTACACGTGGCTGAAGAATACCGTATCCGGCAATTATGCGTTGTCTGTTTTCATCGTATTGTGGACGATTCAGCGGGTGTGCCATAGCCTCCACAAGATGTCGTGCCGCATCACGCGGGAGTTGCGTATCCGTGTCAAGGGTAATGATGTATTTCACTTTTTCTAATACTTCCGTATTGCCGACTATAAGGGAAAAGAACTCTCTTCGGCCTTCGCAGAGAAGCGAATTCAATGCCGCAAGTTTCCCCCGCTTTCGCTCGTAACCCATCCAGATATGTTCATCCTGATTCCACAGGCGTGGACGATGGAAAAGGAAAAAGATGTTGTTATCTAAAGTTCTGTACTTTTCGTTAAGCTCTTCGATTTTCTGCTGCGCTGACAATAACAGCTCTTCATCGCCGGGAAGGTTTTCTTTGTCTGCATCTCTAAAATCAGAGAGCAGTCCAAAATGCAGGTTTTTGTCACGATTTGCCAGAAACCTGACCTCAAGCGCATCCATCAGATGCTCGATATTTCTGGCGCCCGTGAGCATAGTAGGGACTATGACCAGTGCAGACGATTCTTGTGGAATTCCTTTGGAAAAGTCCATTCGGGGCAGTGGGTGGGGTGCTACAAGGCGCGTCGTAAGCCAGTTCACCAGAGCAATTGCTAACTGGCATACACCAAAAAGCGAAAGTATACCGATGAGCCACACCAGGGGACCGCGTAAACCGTTGGAATCAGCCTTTGCAAGCAAACACACGGTAAAAATAACAGTGATCACACAGATTGTGCCAAGATAGAAGATCAATGGAAATCGGTGAATTACCTTTCGAATAGTCTCAGCAGAAGACAGGTGAACTCCGGCATACCTTTCAAGTCGAGCCAACCCCTTGTCAATAAGATAGAAGCCGACATGCCTGACCCGATCATCACAGTCTCCCCTACCCTCATCACCCGTACTGGCAGTACCCTCGCGGGCTAATTGGAGAGCTTTATGCGCCACCTCACTTTCTGATAACCGGCTACTCTTCGCTATCTTCTCTACTACATGGCGGTATTGATCACGGGTGGCAAAATCCATCCTGGCATACATACCAACAGGATCCATGAAGAGGGTTTGTTCGACAAAGCTCATTGATTCGACGAATTTGCGCCAATCCATGGCACCCAGGAAACGAAGGCTGCCAATGCTGTTGCTTATGGAAAGTTGATCTGCTGCTTGCTGCTGGTTTTCTGACTGTATTAATTGTTCAATTGTAAGGCTTGACTCGGAAAGCTGCTGTTCAATCCATGTAAGAGGCAATGCGAGAGTGGGTCCCTGACCTTTCAGGCGGCGTGTAAGCTCCGCAACAAAGGAACTTACCATGGGAGGCATTGAGCGTGCCATGTCGGCAATGATCAGAATTAAATCCTTTGGGTTTTGTTCGGCAGTTTCAGTAATCCGGTCCGCCCAATAATCGGCAAGATTCCGGTCTATCCTGTCTTCTGCGATCCGTGTTGCAACGCGCCGAAGATTCTCGATAAGAGCCAGGCGCAGCATTATAGGAATTGCCCATAATTCTCCCAGCTTCAGAACAGTAATTGTTTGATATGCCTCTACGAAACTGCTGAGACTCTCAGGGTCTACCCGGCCGTCGCCGTGAGAAATCGTCTCCAGCGCAATGTCGTAAACGCGGGGGAGTCCCATTGACGGGCCTTTTTTCAGGCGGGGGAGTCCCATACTGTAGCCTTTAGGAAGGTGCCTCTTGGCCGTACGAATCTGTTCTTCGATGAGGTAGAAGTTGTCGAGGAGCCATTCCCCTGCCGGTGTGATTCTCCTGTTTCCTTTTACAGCGTCTGTCAGGAGTTCGCGCACATCAAGAAGGACGCCTTCATTCTCACCGAGACGCGTCAGCAGTTGTTCGGGAGTACGGTCTGTACTTAAAGTATGTGCTGCAGCAAGAGCTTTGCCGTGCTGTTTCATTTGATAAGCACTGAATAGCTCCGATCTGAGCGGCAGCTCATCGCTAACGCGCTTCAGCGCTGAATTGTTTCCATGGAGGCGCCCCCATAAACGAGACAGTCTCCCTGTAATTGTTTTACTCAGGGATGTCAAATTATAAATCTCCTTGCTTGGGACTAAAGCTTAAACCAACCGGGTTGTGGATATGCCAGTGTTTTGGACTCCCACTTCTCCGGCTATTGCTGACAGCATTTATTGAAGTGGGGACAAGTAGTATATGCCAGTAGTTTACATCTTTAATGTGTAAGTTGCCAGCCTTATTTATTATTCTACGGTTTCCACTGTGTGCCTATGTGAGCAAGACAAGCGCCAACTATCATGTTTAAAATGGGACGTCTAAATGCGATTTGCCAACAAGTTCAGCTTAAAACATGGTATTATATAATGTTTATGTATATTTGACTAATAATGCCATAATATCCTGCTCTGTGAGCTGGGATAAAAGGCGGGTATTTTAGCGCAGGTTCCTGTCCGCCATGACTATGAGAATTGCAGTAAAGTCTGCGGCTGCCTATTCGAGATAACCCCGGGGAGGGAGATATGCCATCAAGTGAAAAAAAGGAATTAATGGAAGATTTAAAGAATAGATTTCGTTCTTTTTTCGGTCTCCGGGACCCTCAGAAAAAACAGACCGGCTTGCCTCCCAGGACCCATTTTAGTATCTGGTATTTTCTGATTGCCATACTCTTAATCACCTATCTGCAGCAATACCTTTTTGCTCCAAAGGTTGAGACGATCCCTTACGGCCAGTTCAAACAGAGCCTGGCCGAAGGTACTGTGAGTAAATTAACCATAGGCCCGGAACATATTACAGGAACACTGAAGGGAAAAGAACAAAAATTTGACAGGGAGTTCACCACCGTACGGGTTGATGATCAAGGCCTGGTCAAGGAACTCGATGAACGTAAGATCGTTTACCAGGGACGCTACGATAGTAAATTGCTGAGCGGAATTCTCTCCTGGGTTCTGCCCATTGCCATCATGCTCCTCATCTGGCGCTATGCCATGAAAAAGATGGGGCCCGGAATGGGAGTCATGTCTTTTGGTAAAAGTAAAGCCAAACTTTTTGCAGAGAGTGAGACCAAGGTTACCTTCGTCGATGTGGCGGGAATCGATGAGGCCAAACAAGAACTTCAGGAAGTAGTGGAGTTTTTAATAAGTCCTGACAGATTCCAGAAGCTGGGCGGAAGAATTCCCAAAGGGGTTCTCCTTGTCGGCACGCCTGGAACCGGGAAGACCCTTCTCGCCAAGGCAGTGGCCGGAGAGGCAAAAGTACCTTTCTTCAGTATCAGCGGGTCCGAGTTTGTGGAGATGTTCGTCGGAGTGGGTGCATCCCGTGTCCGCGATCTTTTCTCTCAAGCGACCGGACAGGCTCCCTGCATAATATTCATAGATGAACTGGATGCATTGGGGAAGGCCCGCGGGATAAATGCCTTTGGAGGCAACGATGAACGGGAGCAGACACTAAACCAGCTTTTAGTAGAAATGGATGGATTCGAATCGAATAAAGGGGTCATTATTATGGCTGCCACCAATCGGCCCGAAATCCTTGATCCTGCCTTGTTGCGCCCGGGACGATTCGACCGGCAGGTTTTGATTGACCGTCCGGATATAAACGGCCGTGAGGCCATTCTTAAAATTCATTCCAGGAAAGTTATTCTGGGTCCGGATGTGGACCTCCACAAAATAGCCGCGATTACTCCCGGCTTTGTAGGCGCTGACCTGGCCAATCTTATCAATGAGGCGGCCCTGTTGGCTGCCCGTAAAAACAAGGAAGCAGTCGGATCAATGGAATTCGATGAGGCCGTTGACCGCGTGGTAGGCGGACTTGAGAAAAAGAACCGGGTAATGAATCCACGAGAGAAGGAAATTGTTGCCTTTCACGAGTCCGGACATGCGATTGTGGCCGAATCCGTCAAGTTTGCAGACCCCGTACATAAGATTTCTATCATCCCACGAGGGATTGCAGCTCTCGGGTATACCCAGCAGCGACCAATAGAGGATCGTTACCTGATGACCCGCCCCGAGTTGCTTGATCGTCTGGCGGTGCTGTTAGGCGGGAGGGTTGCAGAGGAACTGGTTTTCGGAGAGGTCTCCACTGGAGCTCAGAATGACTTGCAACGGGCCACCGATATCGTACGTTCTATGGTTACAGAATACGGTATGAGCGATCGCCTCGGACTGGTGACATATGAGCGTTCACGCCAGCCCTTATTTATGCCGGAAAGCTATTCCCAAAACAAGACTTACAGCGAAACAAAGGCTACCCAGATTGATGAAGAGATCTCCCAGGTAATGGAACAGGCTCACAAGAGGGTACAAAAAATCCTAACGGAGCGTCGGGAAGTTCTTGATGCTCTGGCAAGCCTATTGTCGCAGAATGAAATTGTACAAGGAGATGAACTAAGAAAAATGCTGGCCAGCTTCACGACCGGGGGGACACCTCAGCCACCTGTCGCGTGATTTTTAGAAACTTTTCCGTTATCGCCCCTTGTGTTCTTCATGAAACATTCGGCGTTTTTGACTTACAAATGATAGGAATTGCTTTGCAAGCGGTTCCGGTTGGTATCTGCTGAAAAAGTTCGCCAATCAGTGCAATTATATTAAAGGAGATTACTGCAACTTGCCTGAAGAAAAACATCGGAGAAAGAGGGACCCCCTTACTTCTCTCACAGCATCGTCACAGCCTAAAACGGCAATCGACCGAAAACAATACAAAACCATAATACTAGTTCTCGGTGCCCTTTCAGCTATAGGGCCGTTTTCAATCGATATGTATTTGCCAGGCTTTCCCGCAATAGCCGCAGACCTTCATACAGATATTGCCCATGTCGGACTTTCACTCACAAGTTTTTTCATCGGGATTTCAATCGGGCAGATCGCCTATGGTCCCTTAATGGATCGATACGGACGAAAAAAACCTCTGGTCCTCGGTCTCCTGGTATACATTGCCGCTGCCCTGAGTTGCGCCCTGTCACCATCCATAAACTTTCTGATAACCATGCGGCTGTTTCTGGCGCTCGGCGGCTGTGTCGGCATGGCCGGCAGCAGAGTGGTCGTGCACGACCTGTTTTCAGGGAGCGAGACTGCCCGGGTACTCTCCGCATTGGTCATGGTGTTTGGTGTTTCACCCATCATTGCCCCCACAATAGGGGGTCTGGTAGCAGCTGCGCTCGGCTGGCGATTCATTTTTCTCATCCTTGCGACGATTGCTTTTTTTGTCCTTATTGCAGTGTGCCGCTTTCTTCGGGAGAGTAAGGGTTCCGATACATCCATTTCGTTGCACCCTAAAAAGATTGTATTTGAATATCTTAATTTATTCAGAGAACCAGCATTTGTTATTTATACATTTGCAAGTGCAGTTGCAGTAGGAGGTTTTTTCTCATACATCTCCGGATCACCCTTCGCCTACATGGAATTGCTAGGGTTGAATGTTACCCAGTTCGGGTGGATGTTCAGTGCAAATGCGGTCGGCTTGATTGCTGCCAGTCAACTCAACAGAGTATGGCTGAAGAGACGCAACAGCGCCGAGGTTTTACTTATAGCTACCGCCGTTCAATTCTTTGTGGTCATGCTGCTGGTGGCCGTGCCTTTCGGTGAACCAGGAAGTAAAATAGGAACTATCAGCCTCATATTCTGCTACCTGTTCTGTTTCGGATTTGTCAGTCCAAATGCTATGGCGCTGGCATTACAGCCGTTCACAAGAAATGCAGGCAGCGCATCCGCGCTGATGGGAAGCCTCCAGATGGTCGTAGGAGCAATGGCGTCTGGTGCGGTAAGTTACCTGCACAACGGAACGGCCCTGCCGATGATCTGGGTGATGGCTGGTTGCACGACTGTCAGCCTTGCGGTATTGGGCGGAGGTGTGCTGTTCATTAAAAGAACCTTTATTACTGACGATTGATATGATGGCATCCCTATAGTTGGACCATTGCAGTTCTTATCATTATTACTATATGACTATTCAATATTGTCTCTGACCCAGAAGTTCATATATTTTTAATGTTCCGATTGTTGAATCAATTTCATACTCGCCCATTTCATGAAGGTCTAAAGGCAACTGGGCTGCGCGACGTGTATTTTCGCTGATAAGAATACCGTTATGTATAGGTTTTACAAGGTTTTGGAGTCTGAAAGCAGTATTTACTGAATCGCCGATTACTGTATAGTCCATCTTCTTATCAAAACCAATATTCCCGACAACAACCTCACCAGTATGGATGCTGATACCTATTACGAGAGGTATACCGATTTCCTGAACAAAACGGTGACTTATATCTTCCATGGATGCTTTCATTTCAAGCGCTGCAGCAATAGCATTGTCTGCATCCATTGAAGTCGGCACTGGCGCACCGAAAAGCGCCAAGAAGCCGTCGCCAAGGTACTTATCAACAATGCCGTGGTGGTTAAATATTGCACCGCCCATTATTGAGAAGAAGTAATTAAGCATAGCTACTGTTTTTTGCGGCCCTATCTCTTTAGCAAGCTTAGAAAATCCCCGTATATCAAGCGTGAGAAGGGTAAGTCTTCTGAAATCATCAATAATTGCTTTTTCTTTATCATTGCCATAAACAATCTTGTCAACAACTTCCATTGGGACAAACTTCTGAAAAACTTGCCTGAGTCCTCGCTCATGTTCTGCCATCGAAGTGGTTTCCTGGTAAAGACGGGCATTTTCCATAGCGATAACTAGCGATGAAACAATTGATTCAAGAAGTTTCTCATCGCCGGGTACAAAGCTTCCATTTATTTTATTAATCAATTCAATTACACCAAGCACTCTTCCTTGAGAAATCATAGGAACACACAATACGGATCGGGTATTAAAGCCTATAATTTTGTCAAACTCAGGGAAAAAGTGAGGGGATTGCGCTGTATCGTTTACGATAAGAGGTTTTCCCTGGCTGGCAACATAACCGCAAATACCCTGACCAAGCTTAATATTAAATTTCTGAAGGGTTTCCGCTTCTTTACCGAATGCAATCTTAAATTCAAGTATGCTGTCATGCAAAATAAATAAAGACCCTGCCTCTACATTCATGACAGCATGGATCATATCCATGGCATATTGAAGGACTTTATCAATATCAAAGGTTGACATGGCAAGGGTATTTCCAATATTCTTCAATGTTTCTAATTCATGATCCCTTTTAATAACATCTAATGACAGCTTGTTTCTTTCAAGTGCAAAGGAGAGATTATTTCTCGCAAGGTCGATAAATTCAGAGGTTTTGTGCAGAATATCCGTCTTTGATGCAGAAAGAGCCAGTACCCCCTCCACATTACCCTGCATTCTCAGTGCCGTCAGTATGCATGAGTTATACCCCTGATCAAAAAGAAGTTCCTTTTCCATCTCATTTGAAAAACTTTGAGTGCTGTTTACTATAAGAGTTGTCCCCTGCTTGATTACTTTTTCAAATATCGATCCTTTATAGCTGTAGCAATTGCCTTTGGAAAGACTGACAGGCCTGTGAGAGAAAAAATCGTAAACTATCAGTTTATCAGGATTACTCTCATCCGTGACCATAATAATAGCCAACTCAAAAAGAATGAGAGACTGAATTTCATTAAGAACGGCGTATATCAACTCCCTGCCTTTTAAGCTTGAATTGATTGTCTTGGAAATCTTTCCCAATTTGCTGATAAACTCGTCTTTTTTTTCGTTCTCTTTGAGAAGGCGAAGATTTTCATATGTAAAAGCCGCGCCGCTCAGAAGTGATGTAAGGGCTTCAACATCATCCTGAATAAAGGGTACGTCCACATCCTTCCGTGAAACCGTGAGTACTCCGATAATTTCATTAATTGTTTTAATGGGCATGCATATAAAAGATTTTGTTCCATAAAGGGGCCGATTACCTCTGCCGAAACGGCTGTCTTTCTCTATATCATTAACAAGGAGCGGTGACTTATTAATTACTGCGAACCTTGTAATGCTTTTATCAAAGTCAATACGGTCTCCGACCTTGACAAGATCCCCAAGTCCGATGTTTGCCTTTATGATAAATTTATTTTTATCAGGTTCAAGCATCAGTACAGAACCTACGTTTGCGTTTGCAAGTTTCAGAGCGCGTTCCAATGTTATATACATAAGCTCTTCTGTATCATAAGTTATATAACAAAGGTCTGAAAGCTCTTTCAGCATTGATATTTTCGAAGATTTTTTTTCCAGTTGCTCAAATGTGTCCTTAAACTGATGTTCAATAGCGCTGAAAGAGTGGATGATATTTGTTAATTCATCTGAGCCGTTTTCAACATGATAACCGGAAATATCATTATGAAGTTTTTCCGAAATCCTTTTGGAAATGTTTATCATTGAATTAAATATATGCCGGAGTATTAAAAAGCCCAGAAAGGAAAAAATGAGCAGAGCGACTAAAAAAACACTTAAGGTTTTGTCTTCAATAAAATCATATTTAACTGCATAAAAAAGAAAACCAAAAACCGGGAAAACAAAGAAAAGACCGACTATAATATTAAGCTTGTAATAAAGTTTTTTATTTTTTAGTGATATATCACTCAACCATTGTTTATTCAATTTCATATTCTAATCTTCAGGTCTTATCAGGCATTAATTTATATTTAAAAACAAGTTGATTGCTCTAGAATATTATTGAACCTATTTTCTCTTTATGCCTATCCATTCCATTTTCCTTCAAGTTTGATAAAAATGCAACTATTTTATATTATGATGCCTTAAGATTCGTTTTAGAAGGATATTAAACATTTCTCGGAAAAGTTTTTTTTAGCTGCTTCACCGCAGTCATCTGAAATCTGATATATCTGCAAAAAATATTTAGGAAATGATTTTTTTTGGTGTATAGTATAAACATGGCTGTTGTTCCAAGGGATGCGTCGACTGTCATAGTCCTGAAAGAAGCTTCTACGGAAGGGTTTGAAGTATTCCTTCTTAAAAGGCACGAAAAGAGCGCCTTTATGGGCAATAATTTTGTTTACCCAGGCGGCGTTGTGGACAAGAATGACAGTGATCCTGAAATTCTCTCTTTCTGCGATAGCATTCCATCGGACGAGTCACAAAAAGAACTTCTCCCCTTCATGATTGCAGGCATCAGGGAACTTTTTGAAGAATCGGGTTTACTCCTCGCATATGATAAAAATGGTCTGTCTTTCACTGTTTGTGATGAGGCAAGAAATGAATGTATCCATCAATACAGGGATCTTCTCAATAAGAGGAAGATAACTCTGAAAGAGATCTTAAAAAAAGAAGGACTCTTTCTTGCCCTTAATCAACTTTATCACTATGCTCATTGGATTACCCCTGAAGCGCGCCCTATGCGTTTCAATACACATTTTTTTGTAGCTCGCTATCCCGAAGGTCAAGAGGCGAGTGCCGATAAAACAGAGACAACGGAAGGTGTCTGGATGCAACCGGGACAGGCGCTTGAGCAAAATCTGTTAACCTCACTTGTACTGAGCCCTCCTACATTAAAGACTCTGGAAGATCTTTCGAGATTCAGCACAATAGAAGAAGTGATCTCCTTTTCAAAAACCGGCGACAAAACCCCTATCCTACCTCTTCTTCTTTCTTTTTCAAACGACTGGTTTCTCATTTTTCCATGGGACCTCGAATACGATAATTTTAAAAACGGAGAAATCCCCGCTTCCCCGGACCACGGCACCATATCAACTCTGGCTGACAATACGACCCGTATCCTTACCAGAGATGGCTGCAACATTCCGTATTGTAAAAAACCTGATTCTTAGCCATTCTGCAACATAGCACGGGGATTCAATAAGGATATGCTGATAATTTTGTGTATATCCACAAAATCTATTTAAAGGTGAAATAATGAGCATTCAGATCTTCGGCACGCTCAAATGTCAGGAAACACGTAAGGCACAAAGATATTTCAAAGATAGAGGTATCCCCTTTCAGTTCGTCAACCTTGCAGAAAAAGGTCTCAGCAGGGGCGAATTGAACAGCATTAAGACTGTCATAGGACTAGAAAACCTCATTGACAAAGACAGCAAAGATTACAGCCGGCTCAACCTGAAATACCTCACTCATAATGTGGAGGAAGAACTCCTTAATCACCCTCTTCTGTTACGTACTCCCATCATCAGAGACAGTCGCAAAGCAACAGTGGGTTATGTACCCGAGGTCTGGAAAGAGTGGATTTAAAACATGCTTATATGTAATCATGCCGAAGCATACGTCGGCATGATTTTCATGCTCTTACTTGGCTTTTGTTGATACTTCGTGGCTTACGGGGCAGCTCATTTCATCGTAAACAACTACAATCCAATCATTATTAAAGAAATGAATCATCTTCCAAACAGCCTCTTTCCTGACAGCCCTGTCTGTACCATGAATCAAAAACGTGTAGTACCCTGCCCCGTTTTTTTCTTTGACCATTCTTTTGCCAAGCAAAATCAGTCCGGGATAATCCTTGCAAAGGGTGTCTTTAAAGATGTTCAGCCCTATCTGACCGGAGTCGGTTTCATAGATGATAACTCCGTTTTTCTGCATTACCCAGCACTTCACACCGAGTTCTTTTTCAACAGGGGCGGCAAAAATGCGAACAAATTCATACTGCTTTATAAGGAGACTGACAGAACCGGAAAACTCCTTGTTAACAGAAAAAACAGGATATTCGACATCAACCGACTTTATTCCTTCAACAGAATCAAACACCTTGCTCATTCCAGGTTTCCTGTTTTTCTGCATCAGAATAACTGCCTCCTGATTTGATATGTCTGATCCTTCGTACTTTCTGTACTGCTCAGGCTCAACAATCTTCATTATACCTGCTGTATTGATGAATGCAGCGTCAACAATATAACGGATGTTCCATCTCTACGCTATCTCTTTTCGCAGGATAACCTTTTGTTATTTCTTTGGTTTTCTTCGATCTTGCAGTTTCTTTCTACTGACTACAGCTACTCCGAGGTGAGGGAGAGCCTTTGGCAAGGTAACCCCTGCTGCTTTCAACAATTGTGTATTTATTCCTTGAGGAACCGGGATATGATGTGACGATCCCTTCCCTTCTATAGCCATTTCAACAGAGGTGAGAGAAGATAGGGAATGGATACCTTCCTCTACGGTTACATCAAGAGATGCCCATGCCTTCTTCAGATATCTGATAATTATATATGCGAGCATGACCACCAGGGCATGACCTCTTGTGCTCTCTTCTGTCCGTACATTCCACGGTCTGAGTTCAAGAAAGTCTGTTTTAGAGGTACGGAAGGCATTCTCCACCATGGTAAGGTCTTTATACCGGCCATGGATAACAGCTTTATCGATATCGGGCAGATCGCTTTTAATCACGTAACAGCCATCAAACTTTGCTTCCTCATTCAGTGCTCCATTATCTATATTAAGGGAAAGGGTCCTTCCGGCAACTGATACGGTAAGCCACTTCTGTGTTTTGAGACGATTTATCTTATCCTCAACATCCCGTATTGCCACATCAATGTGCGCCCCCGGATGATTTGCAAGATAAATGTTTTTTTCATCAAGCAGCTTTAATACAGCTTCTTTTTTTCCGGTACGAATCTTTCCCATCTCATGTGCTCTTTCCGGATTACGTCTGAGGATATAACGGGTTTCATCTTGTACCACCTCACAGAGGATATCTTCAAACAGTTCCATCTGAATAATGCCATTCTTTAGCAGGGTTTCTATTTCAGGCTTTGTAATGGCGGTAATATAATGGAACCCTGTTTCTTTCAGTATTTCAATCTGTCCGCCCTTTACCATCCCCCGGTCGCCAACAAAGGTAACCCGGTTGCACCCGAAGCGTTCAACTGTTTTTTTCACCTGGTTTTCAAAAGTAGACGGATCACGGGTGTTACCCTTGAACAGTTCAACAGATACCGGTTCTCCGCCTTCATCACAAAGAAGACCTGCCACGATCTGTTTCTTCCCCGACTTCTTATCTCTGTTATAGCCCCATTCGGCAAATACGTTATGATCTCCCTCCAGATAGCTGCTTGTAACATCATACAGGAAGAGTTCAGGTTTTGTCCGTGTATGGAAAAGACGATCCTCAATAGCCCTCTGGTGATCGGATAGCCATGCAAGGTTTTCATACAGATGGTCTTCATTGAAGGATTCTATTAATCCCAGGATATCACAGGCGGCATGGGCGCCCGCGAGTCTCACTGCTGATAGGCGGGAACCCTGATCAATTATCCTCGCACAGATTTGCCAGAGGGCAAGTTTTCCCTGACGATCTGTTCCCAGCGCTTTTTCAATGCCTGTTTCTTTAGCAATTCTGGCAATAAGCCATACTGCCCCGATACTCAGTCCCTGTCGTAATTCAACTTCCTTTAAAGAAGTAAGTTCTGTAAGATCATGCTTATATTTTAATGCTACCTTGAGTGCTTCCACCTCTTTCGGATCACAATGGGTAAGGTTAGCAATAGTCCGGTTCTTGTTCTTTCCATCTTCTCGATATGCTTCTCTTAGGAGGGTACAACGGTGAGATATTTTCCCTGTTTTTGTCTTTGTGAGCACATCCGTTATGTACATGTCTATTATATATCATATTTATAAATAGATATAAAGTATTATAATCTATTATACATGTCTATAGTATAAGATCAATAAATGCCATTAAATAAGTATTATTGCATAGTTATTAGATTAGGGGGATGGAACATCTGTTTTAATACACTGATTGAAAGTCCAGAGGGAAGGTTGGCTTGTGTTAAACTTTTCGAGTCTATGCTTTTGTGTACATTTCGTAAAGATGTCTTAATTTCACTATAGAGGTAACATACGGGGTAGAACAATATTTTTGTAATCTTGTGAAATGACTTGTAGTT
>Ga0351907_1170_pt1 | contig 15103 bp, 19 predicted proteins | sample BONcelHT113001E6_FD_206861 | JGI IMG/M metagenome (GOLD analysis project Ga0351907, IMG submission 206861) | Enriched cells from coal bed in the Powder River Basin, Montana, United States - BONCAT cells T11 rep1 HSBNCT.T11.300.1.E6 ... | reverse complement strand
CGTAGCCGGTCAGATGACAATCTCAGTTCTTTGACAAGACGACAGTAACTGCGATTATCCTGGGGAGCTGAATTCTCCATGACGCGTCCGTAATTTGTTCGCTCACCCGGTCGGGTTCAACGCGATGCGGAGCTCACGAGGAATGACATCCCTCTCTTCAAGTTCAGCCCTTCGACAGGGTAAGACTTCCGGGGTTCTTCCCCGGCTTGTTTCCAGCCACCACACCGCCAAGAGTGGTGACGGCCTTGTCTACTATGGCTTCTGCTGACTTCTGCCCCATCACGGCAACCGTTACCGGAAACCGCGCTTTTCTTGCGAAACGCATGTGGAGCAGATCTCCCCGGATAAGAACGTGCCTGCGCGCTGTAGCGCTTCGGCGCGCAAGCGTGAACTGTCGCTACACAACCGCAGCATTTACCACTTCTCTCGAACCCATGGGACTTCGTCATGTGGTGCTGACTTGCCCAGATTGTGGCCTTATATGCTGTTTCTGTCCGTCGGCTCATAGCTTTGCGCTCCGGCTTCCTGTCAACGGCAATCGAAAATTGACCCACTTTACCGTATGGTCGGCAATTGAAAATTGACCCACCCTCCAGTCAGTCATCAATCTGAACTGTCGTCAATTGCTGGCCTAAAATACCGGAACGTCGCTTTTCCTTCAGGCGGTAGCTGTCGCCTCTGATTTGAATGACATGAGCATGATGAAGCAACCGGTCGAGCATTGCCGATGTCAGTGCCGTGTTGCCGCCAAAGGCCTGCTCCCACTCGACCGGAATTCCGGGGACACCATACGCAATTATTCCTTGCCTTACAAACAGCATCAAATTAGTGTCCACACATGGCACGTATCGCTCGTATCATTGCAACTGGCATACCTCATCACATAACCCAACGCGGAAACCGGAGAATGACCACCTTCTTTCGGGACGAAGATTACCTGCAATACATCTCGCTGATGGCTGAGTGGTGCCGCAAGTACGGCGTGGAAATCTGGGCGTATTGCCTTATGCCGAATCATGTTCATCTCATTGCGGTGCCGGAGTCTGAAGACGCCCTTCGCCGTGGGATCGGCGAGGCGCACCGGCGCTACAGCCGCATGATCAATTTTCGCGAGAACTGGCGGGGACATCTCTGGCAGGGGCGTTTTGCTTCGTTTCCGATGGACGAAACCTACCTTCTCGCCTCGGCTCTTTATGTAGAGATGAACCCTGTGCGCGCCAACCTTGCGCCGGACGCAGCCTCATGGCCATGGAGCAGCGCGCGGGCGCACCTGACGGGAAAAGATGACGAACTGGTCAAGGTAGCGCCGCTTCTTGAGATGGTGGGTGACTGGAAACAATTTCTTGCCGGAGCGGAGGATGAGCGGCTGGATGATATCAGGAGACACGAACGTACTGGGAGGCCGCTTGGTGCTGACAGTTTCGTCGAGCAACTGGAAACCGCAGTTGGTCGAACACTTACACGGGAGAAACCGGGGCCGAAGGGAAAGCGGAGTTAAGTATGGTGTCCCCAGATTTATGCAGATTTATGTGTCCCCAGATTTATGCAGATTTGTTACAGATTTGTTATCAGATCTGTTTGTGGGATTGCACCAGTGCATCGCCCAGGTGATGAACAACACCCTGACGGTACGGCAGCCGGGGATATGAGGGGATGCCACCACAGCATGTGCCGCAGATTCAAAACAGTTCGGGGCCTGGGATCAGACCTCCTGACCGAGCTACTTTGCACTTGGTTGCATGAATGTTGGGTTAGGCCTTGTTGTGAGGAAGCTTGCACAGTCTTCATAAAAAAAGTTCATGGTGAATCTGCGAATCAGGTACTCCGGCCTCACGCATCGCCTCTTCCAATTTGGTGACCATTACAGGCGGTCCGCAAACCAGGAAGATGCATTCCTTCAAATCTCTCCGCAGGTACTTTTCAAGCAGATCCGTTGTGATAAACCCTTTCTCTCCCTCATACTCCGGCTCACCGTCAAGAACATGAATTATCCTCACGTTCCGAAGCGTATCAAACTCTTCCTTGTAAATTATTTCTTTCTCGGTTTTATTTCCATAAAACAGGAAAGCCGTGCGGTCGGTCTGCTTTTCCAGAAACCTGATCAGTCTTCGAAAAGGGGTTATACCGATTCCTCCGGCAATCATCACCAGCGGCCGTGTATCAGTCACGGCATCCCAGGTAAACACTCCGTAGGGCCCGTCGATCGCTACCGCTTCCCCTGGTGATGCGTCCTGGAGAGCTGTACTGGTCTCACCGGCAGCTTTGACGGATATGGAAACAGCACCGGTCTTGGCATCAAAATCTGAAACGGTGTACGGGCGGGGCGTGCCCCTTGGGCCTCGCCGGAAGTAGATGAATTGACCGATGCGCGGCTCAATCTTTTTATCGTCGGGAACCATTGTAATTTCCACGACATCGGACGCCACCGGTTGGACCTCGGAGATTTTGTACGGAATAGCTGTAAGGCCCAGACGAAAAAACAACCTGTAGACAAACCCAACCACGGCGGCCGAGGCAAAGCCCGCCCACACCCATTTCAAAGCGCTATTGTTAATCGTCATGCCCAGCATGAAGCTATGAAGAAAAACCATCGGGATCATAAGGTAACTGGTCAGATGCAGCAGGTACCACCCTCTGGCGCTGAATTTTTCTCGCAATACGGTACTTGTAACGACGAGAAGCAAAAGAATCAGAAGCGCCGCAATGCCTGTGATGACCATAAAATCGAACAACCGGGCAGGATTTAAAAGCAAAATATTCCGGTTATGCTTTTCAAGATAATAAAAAGTTATGAACACAGGATGAACAAGGATCATTGCGCCGGCCATTATCCCTAACTTCTTATGCAGATCCACTGCCCAAACCAGGTCTTTGAGAACTCGGGAAACCAGGCCTCGGAATCCGAGCAAAAACTGCCACACAAGCACAACGGCCACTGTTAAAGATCCGGTTTTTGCGAGCAGCTTGAAAGTGACCAGAGAGCGGGAAGGTTCCTGAAGAGACAAAAAGAAGAGCGGAGTAAGGGAGGTCAAAACAATTAATAGCAGCACAATTTTTTTCTCGCGATTTACTTTCGACAACTTTCCGATTTTACTCATTTTTGCCTCCATCATGCGCCGGCTTCTTGCACCGGAAAGATCAGCAAAATAGGGCGACAACCATCTACACCTGCCTGAAGAATATCGTTAGGCTTCGGCAGGGTAGAACGTATCCGATCTCGACTTCTCCTCCAAACGTGCGGCGCCGCTCGTGTCCCGCATCCCTACCTCGTCATCAGGTCAAAACACATCTTAAAGCTATCATAAGCCTCAGAGGTGTCAAGGTGGGAAACCGACAGTGTCAGGTCTCCACTTATGACATTGTCACAGGTGGAGACCTGACACCCACTGCTCTTTGACACCCACTGCTCTTAATGCTCAATATACTGAGCATTGATGGCGCTTGGAACAATCAGCATGAAATTCTCCTGCCTTCTTTTCAGTAACCGCATATACCCGGGAGTACAGTAGATCTGCTCTTTGCAATGTTTCGGGCGTTCTCGCAAGTCAAGTTTGCTGCATACAATAAATTCAGATAAGGGCGAGTGGAGTGTTGGCCAGAAAACCGGTCATCTTTCTTATAGGGAAGTTGGCCATGACGTATGTATATAAAAACTAATGTGTTGCGTCAAATTGATGATTGTAATATGGTGACGTATGGGTGACCTGGCGGGAGGGTGGCCGGTCTGATCAATAAGGAGTTATGTTCTGAGGAGCGATTGGTGCAGATTGTCCTATTGAGGCACGGAAAACCAAAGATCAGAACAGATCTCCGGCTGAGTGCTGCAGAGTGGGGAACCTGGGTTGCTGAATACAATGCGGCCGGTATCGATCCTGAAGTTCCACCTCCAGAAAGCGCAATTGAGAAGGTGAAATCCTGCTCGTTCGCCGTGTGCAGCGATCTTGAGAGGTCAAGGAAGTCAGCCGATGCACTCGGAATCGAACGCGTAAGTATTTGTGAATCGATGTTCCGGGAACTGGACATGCCGCATGCTGGTTGGAGATATCCCCGGCTTTCTTTGGTAGCGTGGGCGGTGATATTCAGACTGATGTGGGCGTTAGGATACTCGAGAAACAGTGAATCGTTCAGGGAAGGCCGAGCAAGAGCAAGGCTCTGCGCCGAACGACTGGCGGAAATGGCGGCTGAACATGAAAGTGTTGTATTCGTGGGCCATGGAGCCCTCATCTGGTTTGTTTCAAGGAACCTTAATGCAATGGGTTGGTCTGGGCCGAAACGACCGCCCAGGAAGCACTGGGAATTCGGGGTATACCTGTACGAAGGAACATAACACTGCCTTCGAGAGCGACCTCGGAAAGCGCTGCGCGCTTCCCTCGGCGCCTCAAGGCGAACGTTATTCAAATGGATTCAGTAGTGAGTATGAAAAGAATCGCAACATTAGGTCCGCCGGGAACATTTTCCGCCAGGGCAACTTCGCAATATATTGCAGCTCAAAATGAGCCTTATGAGGTTGAGTACTTTTCTTCAATAGGAGGTGCTCTAAAGGCAATCGGAGGTTCATGTGAAATCGGAGTGCTCCCCATTGAAAACTTTTCAGAGGGGTTTATTCCTTTAGTTCTGGATCACTTAGTCAATGCTGATCTGGTCATCGTTGGTGAAGTAATATTGCCAATTAAATTTTCCCTCGTGAGCACTTCAAGCGAAATATCCGAAATTAATCAATTGTTTGTTCAATTCGTGGCAAAAGGTCAGTGCAGTCAATTTATTGAAACACTTGGTGAAATACTAATCGTTACCACCGAGAGCAATATGGAATCATTAGACCGTGCTCGCTGTGCTGCAGGTAATAGTGCTGCAATCGTGCCTTCAAACTCCTTTTGTTCTGGTGTCTTTACTATTGTGGTTGAAAACATACATGACTACAAGAATAACCAAACTCGCTTTCTTGTGTTTTCTGGCAGGGAGGTAATTGCAGAGGATAGTGGAGAAAGGGATTATAAGACGAGTATCATTGTATTAGATGACAATGATCATCCCGGGTTGCTCGGTGAAATATTGGCCTCTTTCTCCAAGCGAAAAATTAACCTGACGTCAATCATCTCTCGGCCGACTTGTACCGAATTTGGGAAATATCATTTTTTTATAGATTTTGATGGACATATCCGCGATTCAGAAGTTTCAGGCGCACTGAAGGAAATCGATAAAATTAACAAAGTTAAGATCATCGGGTCTTATCCAAAAGGGAAAGTTGTATAACCATTCATTCCAGCTGATCACCTTTGGCGATCGGTGAATTCAACGTTGGACAGGCAGGCCAGCTATGGGATTTACACTTGACAAAGTCGTGCCGTGGGGGCGTTCGCATGGCGAATACGTCAGTATGTTCAACCTCACCGCGAAGGATTTGAGTCTCCGCATCCTTGGTTGTGGGGACGGTCCTGCTGCATTCAATGCCGCGCTAACCAAATGCGGGGGAAGTGTCGTCTCGGTCGATCCGGTCTATGTTTTTGACACCGCGCAAATCAGAGGCCGCATCGCCGAAACATATGAAACCGTGATAGCCCAGATGCACAACAACCAAGGCGATTATGTTTGGGAAGACATTCCATCGGTCGAACAACTCGGCAAAGTTCGAATGTCCGCGATGGAAGAATTTCTCGCTGACTTCGATGCAGGAAAACAACAAGGCCGGTACATTGCAGGCGAATTGCCGTCATTGCCTTTCGAGAGCGGGAAATTCGACATTGCATTGTCGTCTCACTTCTTGTTCCTTTACAGCGCGCACTTATCAGCAGAGTTCCATATTCGAGCGCTGCAGGAAATGTTGCGTGTAGCACACGAAGTTAGAATATTCCCGCTGCTTGATCTCGACGGCGCTGCATCACCACATCTCAAGGCGGCGAATGAATATTTCTCAGCAAAGGGTTTCAGCGTAGATACCATGCGCGTACCTTATGAGTTTCAGCGAGGCGGCAATGAAATGCTGGTTGTCAAGCATGTCTAACATCGCGGTTGAGAGAGACGCTCCGCAAGCGGGCTTTGCCCGCCCGCTCCGAGCTCCTCACCTTAAACGTTGGACCAAACCGAGGAAAGTAATCCGCGCTCGGCTACCGGGGTTTTTCGGAGTGGCGACATCGGCGCAAAGTAGCGGAGCAGAAATGAGGAGTGGCGGTTTCGTGACGTTGGTGGCGGAACGGTAGAAAGAGTAGCTAGACATTGAGCCAAAACAAAGACAGATGGACGCTGGAAAGTTATTGTGCAAAAAAATACGTTACCAACTTGCGGCGGGATCAGCAAGAAATGTCGGTCATCCTTATGACCGTAATTAAGAAAGGAGAATGATCATGGAGTTTTGTATAGCTTGTGGCATGCCACTTGATAGCAAAGAGCTTATTGGATTAAAAACAGATCAAGGACTTTTTTGTATTCATTGTATCGACGAGAACAAAAAGGTGAAGTCTTGCGAGGAGATATTTGAAGGAGGTGTTCAGTTTTTTATGAGTGTACTTCCCAACGTGGATCGAAACTTTGCCGAAAAGATTACCAGAAAGAACATGACAGGGCAAACGTATTGGCAGGGGGGAAGTTATCCATGCCTGAATGGTGGAAAAGCAACCGATGACGAATTTCAAAAGGTCTTGCAGATCTTGGCAACAACTCCGCATTAGTTGTCATTCGGGCTAAGCAAGTTGCAGAGTTTTGCGGTGAGGACGCCGCAAAACTGTGTCAGAGAAGGAAGCTGGTGGAAAAACGAGGAGTAGCCACTGGATTGCTGTGGCGGAGTGACCACATCAAAGAAAACGAGGAGTCCCAACAAAGCAGATGGACGCTTAGAAATATGTAAGGGGTCAATGAAATTATGGAGATTACGCTCACAAAGGATGTTGAGAAGAAAATTATAGCCTCAATCAAACGCTATGCTTCCGAAAACCTCGAAACTGATATCGGAGAACTGCAATCATCACTGTTCCTGAAGTTCTGCTTGGAGGAAATCGGACCGGCTATCTACAACAAGGCTATCTCAGATGCTCAGGAATATATGCAGGAAAAGGCGCTGGATATTGAAAATAACTGTTTTGCCCCCGATTCTACCTATTGGGTCAAGCATGATAAAAAAGCAGCGCAACGTCGATCCGGGCGATGAAACTGTCGTTCAGTAATGCCGCTGAGGCGGTCGGAATGTATTTCCGCGCAACCTAAGGGGTGGTCTACCTTCGAGGGTTAGACCTACACAATTTGACAGAACCAGATAACCAACGGCAAGAAAATCAAATATCCAACCAGGCAGAAGCACCGGCCTGTAACCGCCGGTGTTCTCCCGACCCGTTATGCTCTCAAAAATGCAATTACGAAAAATGACAAATATCTCAATCCTCATAGCCCTGCTGCCAGTACTGGCAGCCGACGGATCTGTTACCAGCCATGAAGTAACCAGATTCCTGGCACAGTACATCGGATCAGAAGTTCCAGGTTTGCAATACACTGTCGTTGATGCCAAGGAGATTCTCTTCGAATTCGCGGGCGGTTTTGCCGATATTCAGAATCAGAAGACCATGACCCTTGATACTACCCTTATGGCCTACTCAATGACCAAGACCTACACCGCCATCGCAATTCTGCAATTGGCAGAACAGGGAAAAATAAGGCTGGATGACCCGATGGTTCGATATCTGCCAAGCCATCTCTACGGCGGACATAGAATAACCATTCGACATCTGCTCACACACACTTCCGGCCTTCGTAACCCGATTCCTCTTCGATGGGTACATCTGGCTGAGCAAAGTGCAGGTTTTGACGAAGATGCTGCACTTGCCCAGGTTGTAGCGGAGAATCCTAAGCTTTCATTCGAGCCAGGGCGAAAGTATGCATACTCCAATATCGGCTACTGGCTCCTGGGCAAAATCGTCGAGAGGGTATCCGGGCAATCGTATGATGATTACGTGAGAACTAACATCATTAGTCCGTTAGGTCTTTCCCCGCTAGAAATGAATTTCGTCATTCCTGATCCGGCGCGGCACGCCAATGGTTATCTTGCCAAGTACTCCCTGATGAATCTTTTAAAGGGGTTCGTCACTGATAGCAAGTTTTGGGGGGGGGTACGAAGGTAAGTGGTTACGATTAAGAAGTCACCACCTCAACGGACCTGCATTTGGCGGACTGGTCGGAACCGCTCGCAGCTTTAACCGTCTTTTGCAGGACCAGATGCGGACAAAGTCGGTTTTGTTGAACACTGCAACCAAAAGACTCCTGGAGACTCAGCAAACAGATGGTCGGGGCAGGAAGATTCCGATGACGCTGGGGTGGAACGTTGGCCATGTGAACGGTACAGTCTATTTCTTCAAGGAGGGCGGCGGGGGTGGATTTCATAGTGAGATGCGTCTTTATCCGGAGAAGGACATTGCTTCGGTGGTGATGGTTAACAGCACCGTATTTAATTCAACCAAATTCTTGAACCGCATGGACCGTACGTTCTGGAGTGAAAATTGAATCGGCATAAGCCGCTAGACATAATGACTGACAGCTGATAATCCCTAACGGGGTTGCATTGAAGAGCTAGTCACCAATCAACTACGCCCCCTTAGAAGACCCATCGAGCTGAGAGAGCAAAATGAATACTATTTATCAGAATTTTAATTGCATCAAATTCAAGAACACAATCCCGATCTATGGGACTCAGAAGAAGATGAAACGCGACAAAGCTACCTTGATGTTTGACCTCTTGAGCCCGGTTTATGACATGATGATTAGTGGGTTCTGCCGACTTCGCGGGGGACGTTCGTACGAAGACCGGATTCGAAGGGAAATTCTCGGACAAATAGATATCAAACCGCACCATCGGCTGCTTGACATTGGGATTGGCACAGGCATCAATCTCACGTACCTTCAGAAGCAGCCACTGCAGATTACGGGGGTTGATCCGTCGTTCGGGATGTTGCGACAATGCGCCAGGCGTTTTATCAAATTAGGAATTCAGGCCGAGTTGTTTTGTCATACAGCCGAACAGTTATTTTTTGCGGATGAAACGTATGATCGCATCTTATGTGTCAATGTGTTCATGTATGTGTCTTCTTGTGATGCCGTTCTTAAGGAAATGTTACGCGTTCTCACCCCTGCAGGGAAACTAGTTCTAACGGTCCATTCGCGCTGGCTCGCCAAACAAGATCCCTTTCTGTTTCAGCAGACCTATCGAGAAATCTCCGTTACAGCAGCGAAGCAGGGCCTGATCTCCATTATAACCATTCAAAAAATAGCAGGTACCTGAGTGAGAAAGAGGAGTCCTTGAAAGAGAGCTGAGGAGAGCTGAAGAATTGATGGAGTCAAACCTACACTCTTGACCTGACTGAAAAACTACTGTGAAAAAGAGAAATTGCCAACCAGGAAAATGGACACCGCCCGCCCAAAGAAACTGGGCGGGCGGGTCATTTCCCGATCCGTTATGTGTGAAAGGAAGAGTATTCGTGACATGAAGCACTACAATGATAGAGTCCCTGCATGCGGTGTATTTTGTGGAGGCTGCCCTACTTACACAAGAGAGAAGAAGCCTTGCCCTGGTGCGGGCATCAATATTGCGCGCTGTGAGAATTGTACAACTTTCCAATTATGCTGCAAGGAAAAGGGGATTACGCATTGTTACCAGTGCTCTGATTTCCCGTGCAAAAAATTTAAGGATTTTTCTAAACGGTGGTTGAAATACGGTCAAAACTTTATAGAGAATCAAGAGCTACTCAAGAATGTTGGTGAGGTGGAGTTTCTGAAAATATACAACGGAAAAGTCGAATGAATGCATACAACAAACGGCTCACCGAGTGTTATGCGTCACAAAAGGATTCCATATGCCCTACATCACATTAACGCCCGACAACATCCAGACTGAACACATCTGCTGCGCCTTTTCGGATAAAAAATGTGCCGTGAGCTACTCCTTGAAGAAGGAATGGTTGGCGCGCGAATTTAATAATGGCTACGTCTTTCGTCGCTTGGACGAACGGGCCAAAGTGTTTATCGAGTATGGCCCCGCCGAAAAAGCCTGGGTACCCGTCATCGCTCCTAAATACATGATGCTTGGTTGCTTTTGGGTGTCCGGGCAATACAAAGGGCATGGACACGGCAAGGCATTGTTGCAACTGGCTGTAGATGACGCAAAAAAGAACAAGAAACAAGGAATTGCTACTGTAGTGGGAGCAAAAAAGTACCACTTTATGAGCGACACCAACTGGCTACTCAAACAGGGTTTTGAAGTGGTCGATACAACCCCAGCCGGATTCAGTTTGCTGGCATTGTCTTTGGAGAAATCCAGGACGCCACCGCAATTCAATGAATTTGCCCGTAGCAGTCAATGTCCTCACAAGAAGGGATTGGTTGCTTACTACTCGAACCGTTGTCCCTATACTGAATACCATGTTGTCTCATCATTGGTAGAAACGGCGATGAAACGAAAGCTGGCGCTGAAAGTTGTTAAATTGGAAACCTTGGAGCAAGCGCAATCGTCCCCAACACCTGCAACAATTTTCAGCCTTTTCATCGACGGCAGGTTTGTCACCACCGACCTTAGCGTGTGCATGGATAGTCGGTTTGACAAAGTTGTCCAAAACAAATGACGCATAACCCGGCAATCAACCGGACCTGCGCAAAAAGCCGCGCAGGTCAGTTATTTCTACGTTAGCCATTACTTTTCAACCCAGAATAAAGGAGCCTATTATGTTTAGAACACGAATCTTTGCAGTTACCGTTTTTTGCTTGGTCTCAACGGCAGGATACGCAGCTGACTTCAAACTTACCAGCCCAACAATCAAGTCTGGTGCTACTTTAACGGAAAAACAGGTGTTTAATGGGTTTGGGTGCTCAGGGGAAAATCAATCCCCTGCGTTAAAATGGACGGCAGGTCCAAAGGGAACAAAAAGCTATGCGATTACCGTGTATGATCCTGATGCTCCTACGGGGTCAGGTTGGTGGCATTGGGTCGTTTACAATATCCCAGCGAATGTTAACGAGTTACCTGCAGGAGCTGGCGATCCAAGTGGGAAACTAATGCCTCCGGGTGCCGTTCAAGGTCGGACAGATTTTGGTACCCATGCATTTGGTGGTGCATGCCCACCACAAGGAGACAAACCACATCGCTATATTTTCACAGTTTATTCGCTCAAGATCGAACTAATTGATGTCCCGCCTGATTCGAGCGCGGCACTCATCGGCTTTATGATTAATGCGAACTTTCTTAGCAAAGCAAGCTTTACTGCCAAATATGGTCGCTAACCTTTCACTTGTCAGCGCGCGGTCTGGTGCCGAACTTTTATTGAGTACAGTTGCTTTGCGCCTGTTAATTCCCAGATAAACCCAGGCAGTAAAACATGACGACAATGAACGAAAAAAAATCATCCGTAGACGAAGTAAGGCAGAGATTTGATAATGATGTCGATCGGTTTTCAAGTATTGAAACCGGGCAAACAGCCACGATTGATACATCACTGGCAATGGAGTTGATAACAAAAGCCGCCTTCAGTTCGACGAAAAGGGTACAAATAGTATTGGAAGTGGCTATTGCCGCACATGTTGAATGCATAATCACAGGAAACCAGATTCATTTTCCATCAGAACTGTGCCAAGGCGTGACGGTTCTTTCACGTGGCGAGTTCCTGGCATTTTATAAAAATCGGCACATAATCGGGTAAGGGGGAGCTTTTCTCTCCCCCACCCCACCCCACTCTGTAAACCTTTAGGGAACGCCCTTTTGATATTTCCATTTGAAGGCAAAGGGATGTACCAACTCTCGCGTGGACTCGGTCGCTGCGAAGAAACCGCCGCGCCGGTCACGCTCATAGACGTTGGTCGCGACACGATGTCGCGTGATTATATGTGCTTGAAAATACTACACAAACCTGATTCAAGCACCTGAAGTATCCCCTTCAGCGCCCTAGGCGGCGTGCTGGGTACGCGCTGTGTACTTGGTGCGAAGCCCGCTGACAATGTACCGAATCGGGTTTGAATGGCGACAGGAGAACCCCTCCGGAAACTCCATCCGGTTAAGGGCTAGGGCTGGATAATATGGTGAAATTATGTGAATGGTCGTTGACGCGCCGTCAGATGGGCTTCCAACCTACGGGAGTTAACAGGTTACATGCATGTTTCCAAGTGCTTACATGCGTGGCCAGGATGCAGTGTATTAACGTCGCTGCACGGGATCGTTGAGCCACCGGCGTTCAGACCGCACCTAAGTTGTCCGTTAAGTTAATCACGTGGAACGTGGAAATGTCGTCACTCCGCCATGAACGCGATGCATGGCAAGCCGACCGCAAGGCAGGCAGAGGGAGGGGCGAAAGTAAGAGGTCGGAAAAAGCAAAGGCCGCCCGGTAATAGGGCGGATAGGGCATGAGACATGGCCCAGCGTAAAATCCGGGGTACGTCCTTCCAACCCCCCGGTGAAAAGCGCGCCCACGTCCGACTGGTGTTCCGTTGCGAGATCATTTGGAGAACCTCTGTAGATGGGAAAGCAAAAGACGGCTTCGGCCGGTGCGCCCAGAGACAAGACCGGAACATGGGGCAAGATCGACTGGATCAACGCCCGCCGCGAAGTCAGGAGGCTGCAAATCCGTATCGCAAAGGCTGTGCTGGAAAACCGGTGGAACAAGGTGAAAACCTTGCAACACCTGCTGACCCGCTCGTTCCACGCCAAGCTTCTGGCTGTAAAACGAGTGACCTCGAATAAAGGCAAGAAAACCCCTGGCGTAGACGGCGTTCTCTGGAACACCGCCAAAGTCAGATGGCGGGCTGCATGCAGCTTGCGCCGACGTGGCTACAGGCCGCAACCACTGAAAAGGATTTACATCCCGAAGAAGAACGGACGGAAAAGACCGTTATCAATACCCACGATGCACGATCGGGCCATGCAGGCGCTGTACAAGCTGGCGCTGGCTCCGGTAGCGGAAACCACGGCAGACGGCAACTCTTACGGGTTCCGGGAAGGCCGAAGGTGCGCCGACGCCACCGCGGCGGCTTTTAACGCGCTGAGTAAACCGAATTCGGCACCATGGGTCTTGGAAGCGGATATCAAGGGCTGTTATGACAACATCTGCCATAAATGGCTGTTGGGAAACATCCTCATGGACCGTGAAGTTCTTCGCAAGTGGCTTGAGGCGGGGTACCTGGAAGATGGCATCCTGTACCCCTCGCACAAGGGAACACCGCAGGGTGGAATAATAAGCCCCACCCTGGCGAACATGACCCTGGACGGGTTGGAGCGAGTCATTCGCAACGCAGTCCCCCGAAGGTGTCGTGTCAACTTCATTCGCTATGCTGATGACTTCATCGTGACCGGCAAATCACGCCGTATCCTTGAACAATCAATCAGACCAGCGATTGAAAGGTTCCTGGCCGAACGCGGTCTTTCGCTTTCACCAGAAAAGACCGCGATCACGCACATCAAAGACGGATTCACGTTCCTCGGGCAAACTTATCGCAAGACCGGCAATGTACTGCACATCACTCCGGCCAAGGAGGGAGTCCTCGCCCTCAAGCGAAAGGTGGGAACACTGATCCGCAGACACGTCAGCGCGCCAATGCCAATCCTGGTCAAGAAGCTCAACGAAACGCTTCGCGGCTGGGGAAATTACCACCGCCACGTGGTGGCATGGGAAACTTTTGTATGTGTTGATAAATATGTCAAAGAACAACTGTGGCGGATGGTGCGTCGCCGACACCCGAAAAAGCCCCGGAAATGGTTGTATCGCCACTACTGGCAAGTTTCCGGACACGCACGGGAGTTTACGACCACCGCGAAAACCGTCAAGGGCAAATTACGCTACTACATAGTAGTACGCCTTAAATTTCTTGGCATCAAGCGACACATCAAGGTCAAGGCCGACGCCAATCCGTATCTGGCCGAACATGGCAGATACTATGCACGGCGCCGACGCGATAAAGAGTCAAGATATCTCAAGGGCCATTCGGCCCGCGAGCATCTGGCCTTGACCGCCGTAAACAGGGGTAACAGAGCCGGGGCGTCCAATAAGGGCGTCCTTTGAGAATGCCCGAGCCGGATGAAGGGAAACTTTCAAGTCCGGTTCTTAGGGGGGGCGGGAGCCGAGAGGCTCCCCTCCTACCCGGTATGAGTAGTTGAAGGAAACAATGACTGATGCCTTGATACGAATGACAATTATTGCTGGACTGACTATCGTGAGTCTTGCCGTACTCTATGGATTAAGCCGATTAAGAGTGTCCCTCAAGAAACGAGAAATTGAACGCGGACACAAGCTTTATAACGAGGGAGATTATTCCGGCGCCCTCCAATGTGCAGAAAAACTGAAAGAAACTGTCTTTCAACCGCTGGCATACGACCTTATCGGAGATTGTTACAACCGACTCGGAAACGAAGAAAAAGCGATAGAGGCCTATAAAAAGGCAATTCAGATAGAGTCTTCAATTACCACATCACACCTCAGTCTCGGAGAAATAGCTCTCTTAAAACGCAAGTACGAAGATGCAATTTCTCATTTCATCGCTATTCTTGCGGTTGCCCCGGAGATGGTCATAGCGCGGCTATATTTGGCGGCTGCTTACAAGCTATCCGGAAACATGGCGATGTTCCAAAATGAGTTCTCTGTGATCCGCAAAGGAAGAGTAATCCCAGCGAATATTCTTCAGTTAAGAAACCTGAACAACTACTCTTTGAAGGAAATGCTTGAGGAAATAATTGCTGAATGCTGCTCTGAAGGAAGTTCAAACTGAACACCCAACCAGCCGGTTGCACGCCGCCCCGCCCGGAAAACCGACCGGGCGAAGCGGGTGAACCGGGCGACCCGTTATACAAAAAGAGGAAGTCATGAAGTACAACTTTGATGGCAAGTTATTCGTCTCCATTGCAAATACTGAGAACGGCGAAGTAGGTGAGGATACCCTGTTTCACTACCACCAAGATGGCGATATTGTTACAGCTGAGTATGAAGGGGGCTCAATTGTCAAAGGACATTTGATTGCAAAGATGCTAAGTGATGGCAAGCTCAATATGAGGTATCACCACATTAATTGTAACGGTGACCTTATGATCGGAAAATGTTTGTCTACACCTGAAATCATGGAGGATGGGCGTATCAAATTGAAAGAAAAGTGGCAG
>Ga0351907_1161_pt1 | contig 15835 bp, 13 predicted proteins | sample BONcelHT113001E6_FD_206861 | JGI IMG/M metagenome (GOLD analysis project Ga0351907, IMG submission 206861) | Enriched cells from coal bed in the Powder River Basin, Montana, United States - BONCAT cells T11 rep1 HSBNCT.T11.300.1.E6 ... | reverse complement strand
AAATAACGTATCAGCGGAAAATACCTCACCGGGCGACGGGACCGGACAGGAGCCAACGGGGAAAGTTTCGAAGCACCCGCTGTTCATGACCGTGGCCCGCAACTGGCGGAGCGTCGGCGTGGTTCTGCTCATTCTTGCTCTTGCGGGAACCTATGTCTGGAAAAATATCGCGGTTTCCCGGGCCAGGGCTGAACTGACGCAGAGGGCGACAACGGTTCTTGTCGAACAGAACAGATCCTCTTTGCGTCTGGTTGCCATCCCGTTGGTTTGGGTCGTGCGCAGCGAGATGATGCGCGGCAGCTTTGATCAACTCAACCAGTATCTGGCACAGTTCGTCAGAGAGCCGAATATGAAGGAAATCCTTGTTGCCCGGCTCGACGGCCGCATCGTTGCGGCAACAAACAAAAAGCGCGAAGGCACTCCCGTCACCAGTGCTTTTCCTGAGGATATGCTGCGGGTGGAAGCGATAACCGTGACCACGCTGGAAAACGGCGACTTGCTGGTGGTGGCGCCAGTGTTGGGGCTGAACGTTAGACTGGGTACCATGATTCTTGTCGCTTCACCGTCGGCTTCTTTGCTGGAAACTCCTTCGTAGGTCTTCGCCTCGGATTCGGAGGGTGTGGGGTCTTACCTGCTGATTCTCCAGAAGTATTTTGCTGTCCATGGTGACGTTGATGTGAACAGGGTTGTAAAAATCCGGCCATCATGGTACAAAAATACTTTTCGATACCGTCCGAAACGGCCGTTCCTTTCCACATCGGAAAGCACCCGATTTCCCTCCCGGAGTTTCCGTGCGGATACGTCTTACAATAGGGGTGGTCGCTGAAAATGCCGAATAGGGATTCCGGAAATAATAAAAGCCGCATCTTTTGATGCGGCTTTTTTGGTCGAAAGGGTCTGCTGGTTACCCGCCCCCTGTGGAAGGTTACGGCTTGCAGTCAGGGAAATCATTGGTGCAGTTTTCAGGAGGTCATTTGCAGTACGATTCACTTCTTTCCGTTGAAAAACCTGCGCGTTACATGGGCAGTGAGATTGGTTCGGTTGTCAAAAAAGCTGTGGATGTGCGCTTTGTGCTGGCTTTTCCTGACGTGTATGAGGTGGGGATGAGTCACCTTGGCCTCCAGATTCTCTACGCGATTTTGAATAATGTCGATTGGATCGGCGCCGAAAGGGTGTACGCCCCCTGGCCTGACAGGGAAGACGCCATGCGGGCCTCGGGTGAGGTTCTCACTACCCTGGAGACTGGAACATCACTGGCCAAGGTCGATATCCTCGGATTTACCCTCCAATATGAACTGTCCTGCACGAATATCCTCAACATGCTGGAGCTTTCGGGCATTCCACTCCTGGCCACGGAACGTGGTGAAGAGTTTCCCTTGGTACTTGGGGGTGGCCCCTGCGCGGGGAATCCCGAGCCGCTTGCCGATTTCTTTGATATTTTTCTGTTCGGCGACGGTGAGGAGGCAATTCTTGAAATTGCAACCATCTATCGGGACTGGAAGAAAGTATCCGGGACCAAACAGGATCTCCTCGAGCGGCTCTCTGCGGTAGAGGGTGTCTACGTCCCATCGCTCTTCTCGGTTTCCTACCACCAGGACGGGCGGATTTCAGAAATTGCTCCGCTCAAACCGGGCTATGAGAAGGTGACGCGGCGTATTGCCGCCGATCTGGAGGAGCTTCCCTATCCGACGAGACCGGTTGTGCCTTTCCTGAAAGCGGTTCATGATCGGGTCAGCATGGAAATCGCCCGCGGCTGTACCCGTGGCTGCCGTTTTTGCCAGGCCGGGTACCTGTACCGCCCGGTTCGCGAGAGGTCTCCGGAAAAGATTGTGGAGACAATCAAAGCGGTGCTGAAGAACACCGGTTATGATGAAATTTCTCTCCTCTCCCTTTCTTCGGCAGATTATGGTTGTATCTCGGGCCTGCTCAAGACACTCATGTCCAGCTTAGAGGCAGAGCGTGTCGCCGTGGCACTGCCCTCGTTGCGGGTCGGGAGCCTGACGCGTGAGCTTATCGACGAGATCGTCAAGGTCAGGAAGACCGGCTTTACCCTTGCCCCCGAGGCGGGGACGGAGCGACTGCGCAAAGTCATTAACAAAGGAATTACCGAGGAGGATCTGATTCTCAATTCGCGGAATGCCTTTGAGGCCGGCTGGCGGACAATAAAGCTCTATTTCATGATCGGCCTGCCCACGGAAACCCGGGACGATGTTTTTGGCATTGCCGAAATGTCAGCCCAGGTAAAGCGGGCAGGGAAAGGGACCGGTCACGGCGGTGACGTGACTGTTTCGGTCGGCACTTTTGTTCCCAAGCCCCATACGCCATTTCAATGGGAGCCTCAAATCGGATGCGCCGAGATTGGTGAAAAACAGCGATTTCTTCGCGGGGAACTGAAAAAACGCAAATTGGCCTTTAAGTGGCATGATGCAAGCCTCTCGTTTCTGGAAGGGGTTTTTGCGAGAGGAGACCGTCGTCTGGCACGGGCCCTCATAGAGGCGAGGAAGCTGGGCTGCCGCTTTGACGGCTGGGGTGAACACCATGATTTCCAGAAATGGCAGCAGGCCTTTGCAGCTGCCGGGATCGATCCGGAATTTTATCTGCGGCGACGCGAATATGGCGAGATTCTGCCGTGGGCGCGCCTCGATTGCGGAGTTACCGCTGATTTTCTTCTGGAAGAGGTGAAGAAGTCCCGCGAGGAAGTTCTCACCGGAGATTGTCGTGACGGTTGTAAGGAATGCGGCGTCTGTGATTTTTCCCGGATCAGGATGAGGCTTTATCAGCCGCCAGCGGATGATCTCGCCATGCTATCTGGAAGTGGACAGCAGGTTGTGACGGATCCTGAAAAATCGGCTGCCCCGCGGGAGACAGGGGTGAATGGGGAAGCTGTCGATGTTTCCAGGCTGCGGCTCCGTTTCTCAAAAACCGGGGCCATGAGTCTTTTGAGTCATCTCGAATTGCTGCATCTCTTTACCCGTGCCGTGCGCCGGGCCGCGATTCCCATTCGCTATTCCCTTGGCTTCCACCCTCATCCAAAGTTTTCTTTTGCCGGCGCACTGTCGGTGGGTGTGGAATCCTGGGCTGAATATTTCGACATGGAAATTGATGCCGGACTCGATTCTCGAAGCGTGCAGGACGCTCTGAATGCGACGTTACCGGAAGGGCTCAGAATCCTCGAAGCGTCTCAGATCCCCCTGCGGAGCGAGTCACTCAGTGTTCTTATTGAGGCTGTCCGCTATCGGGTCATCCTGCCCGAAGGTCTGGTGCCGCATCTACCGGAAAAGGCGGAAGAGTTTCTCCGCCTGGAAACCTCTCCGCATTGCAGGGTGAAAAAAGGAAAGACGGTCGAAATTGATCTCCGGCACGAGCTTTCCGAGCTTCAGGCAACCTCCGATACGCTGGAGATGGTGGTAAAACGGGGAAAACCTCTTGAATTCGCCTCGGCTATCACCGGTATTCCTGAAGAAGAACTGCGGGCGGCACGTATCGAGAAGCGAGAGGTTTGTTTCCGGATGGTTACCTAAGGCTTGTCATCAACGCTTGCGTTGGGGATTAAATCCGGTTAAGCTTGCCGGTGATAATGGAATTTTTACATAGTTTCCATCCGGAAAGTCTCGGCAGGGGTTGGGCTGGAACTTCCCCGAAGCCTCTCGTAATCGGTCGTCACCCGAGACACGGATCGGGCAACCTGCCGGCTTCAGGCGCTTTCCTTGCTGTCGCTGTCGTGCAATGAAGCCGTACGAGAGACTCCGGGAAAGCCCCAGCCCACCGGGGGATAGCACTGTTTCGGAGTTTCCGGTTGCAAACTTCACAAACATTTACGGTTATTTCTATATATATACTTTGTAAGAGAACGGGGTGCGAATGCCAAACGAACTGGTGATTAACACCATGTCCCATGAAACCCGCATTGCCTTGATCGAGAACGGCACAATTGCCGAACTCTACATCGAGCGGAGCAGGGTCAAGGGGATTGTGGGCAATATTTACAAAGGAAGAGTTATTCGCGTGCTTCCGGGCATGCAAGCGGCCTTCGTGGACGTCGGTATGGAGAAGGCGGCTTTTCTCTATGTGGCGGATGTGTTCGAGGCGATCGAAGATTTTGAAACCTTCATCGACGGCAACGACAAGAAGGAAGACGAGCAGAACAACGACGGGCATGGTCTGAATCCGATGCATCCCATTGAGGATCTGCTCCAGGAGGGGCAGGAAATCCTGGTGCAGATTTCCAAGGAACCGATCGGCACGAAGGGGGCACGGATAACGTCCCATATCTCCCTGCCAGGCCGGCATCTCGTCTATATGCCGACCGTTGACCATGTCGGGGTTTCGCGACGGATCGAAAACGAAGTGGAGCGGGAGCGCCTCAAGGACACCGTTGAACGTATACGTCCCAATTCCGGCGGCTTCATTGTCCGCACTGTGTCGGAGGGCAAGAGCGAGGATGATCTTCTGGCGGATATGCAGTATCTGACCAAGCTTTGGGAAGAGATTGTAAAAAAGAATGAGCAGGCCCATGCACCCTGTCTCATTCATTCGGATCTCGATGTTACCCAGAAGGTCCTGCGTGACATCCTCAGTGAAGACGTCGACAGGATTGTCGTGGATACGAAGGCAGAGTATGACAAGGTGGAACAGTTTCTTTGCACCTTTATGCCGAAAAGCAAATACTCCATCGACCTGTATGAGGAGAACGAGCCGATTTTCGACCATTTCGGTCTCGAGGTGGAGATCAGCCGGGCTCTGGGGCGGAAGGTGTGGCTGAAATCGGGTGGTTACATTATCATCGAACAAACCGAGGCACTGACGGCGATTGACGTAAACACCGGTCGTTATGTGGGAAAGCACAACCTGGAAGACACCATTCTGAAGACCAACCTGGAGGCAGTGAAGGAGATTGCCTACCAGTTGCGCCTGCGCAATATCGGCGGGATCATCATCATCGATTTCATTGATATGGAAAAGGAAGTAAATCGTGAAAAGGTTTTCACGGCCCTTGAAGAAGCCTTGAAAGCCGACAAGTCGAAAACCAACATCCTCAAGATGTCGGAACTCGGACTTGTGGAGATGACCAGGAAGCGGGTGCGCGATAGTATCGGACGGCTCATGTGCGAGCCTTGCCCCTATTGCGAGGGACTCGGCTATATCAAATCAAAAACCTCCGTGTGTCAGGAGATTTTCCGTGAACTGCGCCGGGAGATACTTGACATTCACGGTTCCAAGGTCATGCTGACAGTTCATCCTCAGGTGGCGGATCTCCTCTACGATGAGGAGAGGAGGGGGCTGGAGGACCTGGAAAAATGTTTCAAAAAGAGGATAATTGTCCGGGCGAAACCGGGTTTTCATCAAGAGCAGTTTGAGATCACGATCAATTAGTTTTGCTTTCGTGCAGAGGGGGTAGAAATGATAGGAACACCGTTAGGGAAAAATGCCGATCGACTTTTGATTCTTGGTTCGGGGGAGTTGGGGAAAGAGGTGGTTATCGAGGCGCAACGGCTCGGCATAGAAGTCATTGCCGTTGATCGCTATGCGAATGCCCCTGCCATGCAGGTCGCGCATCGGAGCCATGTCATCAACATGCTGGACGGAGAAGCATTGAAGGAGCTGATTCGCAAGGAGCGCCCCCGCTACATCGTCCCGGAGATTGAGGCGATAAATACCGGTACGCTGTTGGAACTCGAACAGGAAGGCTACACGGTTATCCCAACGGCCCGTGCTACCAATCTGACCATGAATCGGGAAGGGATCCGCAGGCTGGCGGCGGAAGAGCTGGCGCTGCCCACGGCAGGATACCGCTTTGCGTCCGACCTGGAAGCGTTCAAAAAGGGCATCGCTGAGATAGGTCTCCCCTGTGTGGTGAAACCCACCATGAGTTCTTCAGGCAAGGGCCAGAGTGTTGTCCGGGAAGAGGCCGATATCGAAAATGCCTGGCACTATGCCATGAAAGGCACCCGTGGCGCGGCGGATACGGTCATTATCGAAGAGTTCATTCCCTTTGACTACGAGATTACCCTGCTGACGGTGCGCTATGTCGGAGGTACGCGCTTTTGTCCTCCCATCGGTCATGTCCAGATCCACGGCGATTACCATGAGTCGTGGCAGCCGATGCTGATGACAGAGGAGGCCTTGAGCGAGGCACAGCGACAGGCAAAAGTTGTTACCGATGCCCTCGGCGGATACGGACTTTTCGGGGTCGAACTGTTTATCAAGGGCAACCAGGTCTATTTCAGCGAGGTTTCTCCCCGTCCCCATGATACGGGGATGGTAACCATGATTTCCCAGAACCTTTCCGAGTTCGAACTCCACGTTCGGGCGATCCTCGGACTTCCCGTGCCTGAGGTCGAAAGCCTGGGTGCGGCGGCCTCCCATGTTATTCTGGCCGATCGGGTGGCAGAATCAGTTGCTTTCGATGGTCTGGCCGAGGCATTTTCCGTCCCTGAGACGAAGATTCGCCTGTTCGGAAAACCGGACTCGCGTCCGGGGCGAAGGATGGGGGTTGCGCTTTCTCTCGGTTGTGATACCGATGAAGCCCGCCAGCGGGCTGAAAAGGCTGCCCATGCCGTCATTCTTTCGACGGAATAAGGCGGTTTTTCCCATCCGGGCCGGCAGTTGATCTGCTCCTGGTTTGCAGAAAAACCTTGACACAATGCTATTATTTTTTTATTTTGATATGCTGATCTCAAATAGAATGCAAAGGTGGTGAAGTACATGTACGCAGTTGTTAAAACCGGAGGGAAACAATACAAAGTTTCCGAAGGCGACCTGCTGAAGGTCGAAAAACTGGAGGGCGCGGTAGGTGATACCGTCGAGCTCACTGAAGTCCTGATGGTTGGCGGCGAAAAGGTTACAATCGGAACACCTTTAGTGCCCAGTGCCTCTGTGATCGGCAAGATCATCGAACAGGGGAAAGACAAGAAGGTTCTTGTTTTTAAAGCCAAGCGGAGAAAGAACTCCCGGAAGCTTAATGGACACCGCCAATTTCGGACCGTTTTGAAAATAGAGAAGATCAACGCGTAAGGGTTTTTCCCTGGTAACTGGGAGGGTTACAAAATGGCTCATAAGAAAGCAGGCGGTAGTACCAGGAACGGCCGCGATTCAGCCGGCCAGCGACTTGGATGTAAAAAATATGGCGGCGAGACAGTGAGGGCTGGAAATATCATTTATCGCCAGCACGGTACCAGTATCCACCCCGGCAACAATGTTGGGTGCGGTAAGGATTACACCCTTTTCGCCCTGATTGACGGGATTGTTAAATTTGAACGCATGGGCAAGGACCGGAAAAAGGTTTCCGTATATCCTGTGTAACAGGAGCTCTCAGGTTTTTTCGCGGAGCGAGTCCGCAAATCCTGTGTTTTCTGACGCACGCTCCATGAAGTGATACGCAAAGCCTGAGGCTATCCTGCCTCAGGCTTTGCTCTTTCCAGAAGAGTACCTATATTTATGCAGTTTATCGATGAAGTAAAAATTCACGCTCAGGCAGGTCATGGCGGGGCAGGTTGCGTCTCATTCCGCAGGGAGAAGTTTATCCCGTTCGGAGGTCCGAACGGTGGTGATGGCGGCAAGGGCGGTGATGTGGTTATCGAGGTTTCGGGAAACATATCCACCCTCCTCGATCTCCGTCAGAGACCCCACCAGAAAGCGAAGCGTGGTTCCCATGGCATGGGAAAAGATCGCCATGGCGCAAAGGGTGCTGACCTCTGTATTACCGTGCCGCCGGGAACGGTGGTCAAAGATGCGGAAACGGATGAGATTCTCGCGGACCTCACGGAGCCGGGTCAAAGGGTCGTACTGTTGCATGGTGGACGGGGAGGGCAGGGAAATGCCCGCTTTGCCACCTCCACCAACAAGGCTCCCAAATTCGCTCAGCCCGGAGAGCCGGGTGAGGAGCGGACATTCAGGCTCGAGCTGAAGCTTTTGGCCGATGTTGGACTCTTCGGTTTTCCCAGTGTCGGCAAGTCCTCTTTTATTACCAAAATATCAGCGGCTCGTCCGAAGATCGCCGATTATCCTTTTACTACCCTTACGCCGAATCTCGGGGTTGTCGACTATAAAAACTTTCGTTCTTTTGTGGTTGCGGATATACCCGGGCTTATTGAAGGTGCTCATCATGGCGCCGGACTCGGCCACCGTTTTCTCAAGCATGTGGAGAGGAATCGTCTGCTTCTTCATATCCTTGATCTTTCCCTCATGCCGGATCGTGACCCGATTCGTGACTATGAGTCCCTGAACCGCGAACTCCAGTTGTTTGACGAAGAACTTGCGAAAAAACCGCAAATCGTCGTGGTGAACAAGATTGATCTCCCCCATGTACGGGAAAATCTCGTTGAGGTTGCTCCTTACTTTGATGCAAAAGGGATCAGACTATTCCCCATTTCATCCGCTACCGGCGAAGGTATTCCTGTCCTTCTTGATGAAATTGCGGCCCGTCTCTGGGGCGATTCACAGGCTCCACGTTTGCCTTGATGGGGTCGTCATGATAGTATTTTACCGTCTCGTCTATACTCAGTCCTGACTTCCGAATGCTGTTTTTTGCTTCCTTTAGAGGTGGACATCCCCGTGCGTACTGAAATTCTGGCAAAGATCAGACGAATTGTCATCAAGATTGGCAGCCGCGTGCTCACTGCCGAAACCGGCGGGCTTGATGCCGGTTTCCTGGAGTCCCTGGCCCGTGATATAGCGAGGCTTCGCGCTAAAGGCTGCGAGGTGGTTGTGGTTTCATCCGGGGCGATTGCCGCCGGGATATGTGCGCTGGGTTTGTCGGAGCGCCCCAAAACCATCCCCCAGAAACAGGCGACTGCCGCGGTAGGCCAGTCAAAGTTGATTCAGGCCTATGAGGAGGCATTTTCCCACCAGAACCTCAAGGTGGCCCAGGTCCTCCTAACCGGTGATGACCTAGCGAATCGTCTCCGCTTTCTGAATGCTCGTGCAACCCTGGACGCACTCCTTTCCTATGGAGTCGTTCCGGTGATCAACGAGAACGACACGGTAGCAGTGGAAGAGATCAAATTCGGAGACAACGACAATCTCTCCGCCCTGGTTACCAGTCTCGTGGAAGCAAATCTGCTCATCATCCTGAGCGATATTGACGGGTACTATGACGCCGATCCGCGGACCAATCCGGATGCGCAGTTGATTCCGCTTGTGCCCGTCATTACGCGAACCGTGGAACGTGCTGCTGCCGGCAGCGGTTCCTCCGTCGGAACCGGCGGCATGATCACGAAGATTTCCGCGGCAAAGCGGGCGGGCCGTTACGGTGTCGCCACTCTTATCATTAACGGTCGGAAGCCGGGCACGCTGGCCAGGGCACTTGCCGGAGAAGAGGTTGGGACGTTGTTTCTTCCTTCCGAAGACAGCCTGAACCGCCGAAAACACTGGATTGCCTATACTCTTCGTCCCCGCGGCAGGATCTTTGTAGACACCGGCGCCCTGGTGGCGCTTTCCCGCCACGGCAAGAGTCTTCTCCCATCCGGAATTGCACGGGTCGAAGGGGATTTTGAGCGAGGGTCCTGTGTCAGGGTCTGCGGGCTTGACGAGACCGAATTCGCACGAGGAATTGTCGACTACTCACGACAGGAAATTGAAAAGATTCTTGGCTGCAAAAGTTGCAATATCGAGACGATGCTTGGCTATCGATATGGAGACGAGATAATTCACCGGGATAACCTGGTTATTCTCTGAACGGCCTCATTCGGCTTCCGGAGCCGGTACTACGTTTAGTTGAGGAGGAAAAAATGACCATAGCCGAACAGATTCGGACGATAGCTGTTGAAGCGCGTCGAGCTTCACGCGCCATTGCAAAGCTTTCTTCCACGGCGAAAAATTCTCTCTTGCTGGATATGGCAGCGGCACTGATTGCTCGGAGCGACCAAATTCTTGAGGAGAATGCCAAGGATCTCGCCGCAGCTGAGCTGAAAGGGATTCCGTCTGCCATGCTCGACCGATTATTGCTCGATGAAAGCCGTATCCAGGCCATGGCCGATGGACTGCGCGAGGTGGCAAACCTTCCAGACCCCGTTGGAGAGGTTACCAAAATGTGGAAACGCCCCAATGGCCTTATGGTCGGAAAAATGCGGATTCCCCTTGGTGTGATAGGGATCATCTATGAGGCACGTCCCAATGTTACGGCTGATGCCGCGGCATTGTGTCTCAAGGCCGGGAATGCCGTGATTCTGCGTGGTGGCTCCGAGGCAATCAATTCCAACCTCGCAATCTCGCGAGTTCTGCGGGATACCATGGAAAAATCAGGGATTCCCACGGCGGCCCTATCCGTGATTCCTTTCGTGGACAGGGAAGGGGTATTGGAAATGCTCAAGCAGGAAGAGTCCATCGATCTTATTATTCCGCGTGGCGGAGAGGGACTGATCCGCTTTGTCGTCGAACACTCCAAGATCCCGGTGATCAAGCATTACAAAGGGGTGTGCCATGTCTTTTTGGATGCCTCGGCGGATTTTGACGTTGCCGAGCGGATCATCGTCAATGCCAAAACCCAACGACCGGGAGTCTGCAATGCCCTTGAGACGCTGTTGATCCATAAGGATGTGGCGGAACGCTTCATCCCTCGAATTTACGAGACCTTGACGAAACTGGGGGTTGAGATCCGTGCTGACGAAACATTCCGGCAATTCGCTGGAGAAGCAAAGGCGGCAACCGAGGAGGACTGGTACGCGGAGTTCCTCGACCTGATCCTGGCAGCCCGGGTCGTCGATGATCTTGACGATGCAATCGATCACATCAACACCTATGGCTCCCTCCATACCGAGGCAATTGTCACCTCCGACTACGGGAATGCACAACGCTTCATCCGTGAAGTCAATTCCGGTGTGGTGATGGTCAACGCCTCCACCCGTTTTTCCGATGGAAACCAGCTGGGTCTCGGTGCCGAGATCGGCATCTCGACAACCAAGCTCCATTCCTTCGGTCCTATGGGGCTGGAGGATTTGACTACGACAAAATTCATCGTCTATGGAGAGGGGCAAATTCGCCCCTGAAAAAGTTCTCTCCAGGAGGAGATGTCCTCCCCGGCTGTGCCAGTCCGAGGGGGGCGTGACCGGAGAGAAACTATTCGCCTCTCGACTCAGAAATTACCAGGTACTTATCCAGAAGCGTTGCGGTATTTCCCTTTGAGGAACCATGAAAGTAGGAATTTTTGGCGGCACCTTTAACCCTGTCCACTTTGCCCATCTACGAATCGTAGAGGAGATCAGGGAAGCGTTAGCCCTTGAGAAAGTTATTTTTGTCCCTGCGGCAACTCCGCCCCACAAACCGCTAGCCGACGACCTCTCCTTTGCCGAAAGGCTGAAAATGGTGGACCTGGCGATCCGGGGCAATCCATTTTTTTCCGTCTCGGATGTGGAAGGACAACGGCAGGGAAAATCGTATTCCGTTGATACCCTGCGTGTCTTCAAAGAGATGTTTCCCGGTGACGAGTTTTTTTTCATCATGGGAAGCGACTCCTTTGCCGACATCAGGGCATGGAAGAATTATGCAGCGATATTCTCCCTCTGCAACATTGTTACCATTGCACGGCCCGGAACTCACATCAACCTGCGCGATGCCCTGCCGGTTGATATAGCCCATGAGTTCTGTTATCATGAATCACAAAACAGACTTTCTCACTGTTCCGGCTTCTCCGTCTATAGTATCGAAGGGACCCAACTCGACATTTCTTCCACCGCCATTCGTTCTCTGCTCCGTCAGGGAAAATCAATCAAATACCTTCTTCCGGCAGCGGTTGAACACTATATCAAACAACAGAGGTTCTATGAGTAGTTCTACGAAAACGAAACTTACTTCACTGGAGAGGGCGATTCAATGCGCCGCTCTCGCACTTGATAAAAAAGCCCTCGATGTGAAGATTCTCGAAATACAGCGCATATCCACCATTGCCGACTATCTTGTTCTTGCTACAGGAACATCGGACAAACAGACTCAGGCAATTGCGGAATCCATCCGGCAGGGCCTGAAGAAGTTCGGCAAACCCCTTGATATAGAGGGAGTCAAAGAGGGTAACTGGGTGATCATCGACTATGGTGATGTGATTCTCCATGTCTTCAAGGAAGACATGCGTCGCTACTACAACCTGGATGATCTGTGGGCTGCCGCGCCACTGGTTGAGATTCCCGCGGAATACCAGTGGGAAGCGAACAGGGCGTGAGGCTGAAAGTCCTTTGGGTCGGTAAGACCCAGCAGGAATGGGTGCGGGAAGGGGTAGAGGAATACTCCTCCCGTATCAGGCGCTACCTGCCCCTGGAAATACTCGAGGCGAGGGAAGAAAAAGGTGCCGCGGAAGAAATTATGCGAGAGCGGGAATGCGACCGGCTGGCGAAGCTGTTGCCGAAAAACGGTCGTCTGGTTCTGCTCGATGAGAAGGGGACCTTGATGAGTTCCCCGGATTTCGCCGAATTTATCGGCAAAAACCGTGATGCTGCGGTGCCCGAACTGGTCTTTGCCGTTGGCGGAGCATACGGCTTCTCTCGAGAGTTCCGGTCACGGGCAGATACCATGATTGCTCTTTCGCCTATGACGTTCACCCATCAGATGGTGCGGGTATTTCTCTTGGAACAAATGTACCGGGGGTTTACCATCCTGAATCGAGAGCCCTATCATCACTGACGGATTCTTTCTGAAACCGTTCGAGCGCCTGCCCGGCTCAATCCTCCCCCGACGAGGTAATTCCATGTTCCTGAAGTCGTTCTTCCTGTCTATCCTGCTGTTTGCCGCTTATCTCTACTTTTCTTTACTCAATCGGGGAAATATCACGATTTCCCTTCCCAATGGTGTCTTCGAGACAACCATTCCACTGCTGGTGCTTGTCTCTGTTCTTGCCGGCGCCCTGATTGTCGTTTGCTCCAATCTGGTGGGTTTCGGCAAGTCGAGACTCCTGCACTGGAGAATCGGTCGTCGTACCAGGGGCATCAGGGATGCAGAAGAGAACCTCCGCCAAGGGCTTGTGACCCTTCGCTCCGGAGATTTGAAAAGAACGAGGTTTCTGCTGGAGAAGGCCCTGGAAAAAGATCCCTTCAATGCTTCTGTCTACGCTGCGCTGGCTGAGTTGGCCGAACAGGAAGGGAATGTTGAGGAAACCCTGCGGTGTCTCGGCAAGGCACGGGAACTGGATGCACATAATCTCGAGCTTCTTTTCAAGGCAGCTTCTGTGTCCGAGGCTAAGGGTGATAGCAAACATGCCGTGGAGCTCTATCACCGGATTCTTTCGCTGGATACTTCGAACCGCCGTGCCATGGCAGGCCTGCGAGAACTTTATCGTCGCCAGGGAGCCTGGAGGGACGCGCTTGATATTCAGAATAACTACCTGAAGCTGTTGCCGCCAGAGAGGCAAGCCCCGGAAGTCGAGCGGCTGCTGTTTCTACGCTATGAGTGTGCCAGGCTCTCCCTTGCCCTGGGGGCTACGGAGAAATCAGCCGCTGAACTGAGGGAAATCATCAGTGAAAAACCTTCGTTCATTCCTGCCAGCGTCTCGCTTGCTGAAACCCTGAAACTGGAAGGGAAGGTTGATGAGGCTGCGAATCTGCTGAAAAAGGCCTTTCAGGAAATGCGGCATCCGATCTTTCTCATCAAGCTTGAGGATCTGTACTTTTCCCAAGAAGAGCCGGAGACCATTGCAGCGTTGGTGAACTTTTACAAGCGTAGTATTCTCGATAATCCTCACGATTTGATCGTCCGCCTGTTTTATGGAAAACTGTGCATCCGGATGTTGATGGCTGATGAGGCGCTGATTCACTTGAAGGCCATCGTTGAAAGCGGCGTCGATTTTCCCAGTCTTCACATCCTCCTGGCAGAGGCCTATCGGCGAACCGATGACCTTGCTGAAGCTGTCAAAGAATATCGAAAAGCGCTTCGCATAGGAAAAACCCATCGTATCCCCTTTGCTTGCAGGGTTTGTGGGCATGAGCAGACTGAATGGACTTCCTTCTGCCCATCCTGCGGCACGTGGGATTCCTTTGCAATGAAAGCCTGTGCCGAGCTTGATGCGGCAAAACCCTTTGAAACGCTGGTTTATCCTGTCTGACCTTGCCCTCGCGCTTCGCCGCGATGCCCCTTGAAGCCGTTACCGGACACTACCTTTTTCCTGGAGGAACAATGACGAAACCACTGCTTCTGATGATCCTGGACGGTTGGGGTATCAATTCCAGTCGTGAAAACAATGCCATAGCACTGGCGAATCCACCGGTAATGGGGAAGCTTTGTCGTGAATACCCGTATACAGAACTGCAGGCGTCGGGAATGGCGGTCGGGCTTCCTGATGGTCAGATGGGAAACTCTGAGGTGGGGCATCTCAATATCGGGGCGGGACGAATCGTCTACCAGGACCTGACTCGGGTCACAAAGGCCATTAGTGACGGATCCTTTTTCCGGAACCCGGTTTTGCTCGACTGTCTGAAGAAAACCCGCATCGCCGGTGGCCGGATTCATCTGGCCGGTCTGGTTTCCGATGGCGGCGTTCACTCCCACATCAGCCATCTCTATGCACTCCTCGAACTCGCCCGTCGGGAAGGAATCACGGAGGTGTTTGTGCACTGTTTCCTCGATGGCCGGGATACGCCGCCCAAAAGCGCTGCCGAATACATTTCATCCCTTGAAGAGGAGATGAGAAAAATTGGAGTCGGCCGGGTTGCCACGGTCATGGGGCGCTACTACGCCATGGACAGGGACAACCGCTGGGAGAGGGTCGAGAAAGCGTATAACGCCATGACGATCGGGGAAGGAAATCCTGTCGAATCAGCACTCGAGGCCATTCAAAATAATTATCTCCAGGGTATTAACGACGAGTTTGTCATACCTTCCGTGGTCTGCGACCAGAACGTTCCGGTTGGCACGATCCGGAACGGGGATGGTTTTATCTTCTTCAATTTCAGGTCCGACCGGGCACGTGAAATAACCAGGGCTTTGACGGATTCCGCTTGTACCGGATTCTCGCCGCTTTTCCGGCCGGAATTCGCATCCTTCGTCTGCTTGACGGAGTATGACGAGACCTTCGGTCTGCCGGTCGCCTTTGCTTCGGAGGGATTGCAGAATATCCTTGGAGAGATGGTCAGCAAAGCTGGTCTGCGCCAGCTTCGGATAGCGGAAACGGAAAAGTATGCCCATGTCACCTTCTTTTTCAACGGAGGCAATGAAACTCCGTTTCCGGGTGAAGAGCGGCTTCTTGTTCCTTCCCCGCAGGAGGTTGCCACCTATGATTTAAAGCCGGAAATGAGCATTTTTCAGGTAACTGCCGAGTTGATTGCGCGGCTGGAAGAAAACCGCTTCGACTTCATTGTGCTGAATTTCGCAAACCCTGACATGGTCGGTCACACGGGGGTACTGAAAGCGGCGGTGAAGGCTGTCACGGCGGTTGACGAATGTGTGGGGCTGGTTGTCGACAAGGTTCTTTCTCAGGGGGGAAGCCTGCTTATCACCGCTGACCATGGTAACGCCGAGTGCATGGTTGATGAAAACGGCAATCCCCATACTGCGCATACCTGTAACCCGGTCCCCTTGGTTCTGGTTGGAGATGCGGGGAAGGGGCTTCAGCTGCGTTCCGGCGTTCTCGCGGATCTCGCCCCCACCGTGTTGGAAATTCTCGGCATTCCCAAACCGGCGGAGATGACCGGTTCAAGTCTTCTGGTACGGTAGTTTTCCACTAGTCCAAAATTGATGCTTTCGCAAGAAGTCATTCCCCCGCCCTTGACGGGAGGGGGTTAGGGGGTGGGTGAAGCTTCAAATTGCTGATATATTGGCAACTTACCCCCCACCCTGACCCTCCCCCGCAAGTGGGGAGGGAACTTTTTTCAAAATTTGCGACCAGAATGCTCCCTCATCCTGGCTGGTGATGATTCAT
>Ga0351907_1137_pt1 | contig 15852 bp, 12 predicted proteins | sample BONcelHT113001E6_FD_206861 | JGI IMG/M metagenome (GOLD analysis project Ga0351907, IMG submission 206861) | Enriched cells from coal bed in the Powder River Basin, Montana, United States - BONCAT cells T11 rep1 HSBNCT.T11.300.1.E6 ... | reverse complement strand
TTGATCAGGTTCACAAGAAAAACGCCCACCAACACTGGCACGACATTGCGAATATGTTTTCCATAAGCGCCAAAGCCAACCATCGTAAGGATACCGCCGATCACGGGGCCGTTCAATTCGCCTCCGACGGCAAGGGTATACGAGGTACCCAGCATCCCCAGCAGCGCCATGTTGATGGTGGTTGCGCCGAAGCCCGCCAGCGCGGTAAAATCAGTCGAAAGCGCACCCGGCAAAGACAGCAGGTATGCAAGGCCCTTGACGCGCCAATGATTGATCAGCAGGCCGATCAGCATCATACAGGCAAACAGGCTATACAGCACAATGGCCAAGGGCAACGTGTTGCCCGCCGATAGGATGGTGACGGTTTCGATTTGGATGCCAAAGCCACGCAGTACGGCCATAAACACCATGCCGATGATCCCTGCGGTAAAGCCTACATTGTAAAGGCTGTACCCCTTGTGGAATTTCAAAAAATGGGCGGCGAGCGGCGTTATAATGAAGCCCACCAATACGCCCGAGGCGATCCCCAAGACCAGTGCGGGCAGCAGAGGCAACCCTACGTTAAAGCAAATTTCACTCACAAGCGGCCCCAGCGAAGTGGCAAACAAGCTCTGCACCACGACCGAAGAAAGCGGCAGGCGCAGCGCCTTTGCGTAGGCATATACGCCCAGGACGATCGGCAGGGTGTTCAATACGTTCTTCCCGAAAAACGAAAACCCTGTTACGGTAAACAAGCCGGCAATAACGGCGCCGGTGATGGTTGCGCCGCTGATGCGAATCACGCCCAGCGTGAAAAGCAACATGAACCCCGCGTTCACAAGCGTTGCGCCAACGTTGGCCAGCGCAAAGTAATCCGTAATCAGATTGGCAGGCGATGTAAGGATCACAACGATCCCGCGCCATATCGCCTGCGGCGTATCAAAGGCAAAGCCAAGCAGCATCATAAACACGCCAAGGCAAAGGAAAAACGCCGCCACAAACCGTTGCGGGACGTATGAGGTCAGGCAGGCGTCGTCGGATGCGCTGCCGGGGTTTCGCGCCCCATCATCATTTGGTTTTTTGCAGTAAGCCGCCGCCTCGCGGGGTGTATCCTTCGGCGTAAACCTAAACCTCATACGCAATGTGCCTTTCAGTTGATCTTTGCCGATCGCGCGCCCATAAGCGGCCTTTGGCAACCGCCGGGGATGCGTTTCACGCACCCCCGACGACAGCCTGCAATACAGCCTGTTCGCATATTGGGCTTTGCAAGACTTCTATACGAGGTTCTGATAGTCCTCCACGGTTCCGCCGTCAAAGAAACACTCGATGATGCGCCTGCCTATCGCGGACAAATCGTCATTGTGGAATTGGCGCAGCTCCTTGGCAAAGAAGTCGGTCAGCATGGCGGCGCCCTGGTCATAGGCCTCCTCGCCCACCTCAAGCTGCAAGTTGGTCTGTAACAGGCCCTTGGGAATGTAGTTGCCGTCAATTTTCAGGGAATCAAGCGCATAGCCAAGCAATGGGCAACGCGCGGCTACCGTCTGGTCGGGCCTGAATTTCACGCTGCCACGGCGCGCAAGGTATTCGCGCGTGACCCATTGCGGCATGAAGCCTACGTGATATGCGCCGATGTTCTGGTTGGGGATCAGCTTATAGCGTGTGGACGGTGTTTCAATGATCTGTTGCAGCAGCAGATTTGCCTGATCGACCATTTTGCCGGTTGCAAACGGCCAGTAGGAACCCACGCCTTCGCCGGTCATGCCCGTGGTGCCCGTGATGCTCGGGTTATTGTGGCCGCGCGGCGCCACCAGCCGCCAAAGCCAGGCCAGCGCGGGCGGAAGCATATGCAGCATACCGAGTATGCCATACGTCGGCTTTTTGCTTGTACAGGGGGGCGTGCGAACGCCGAAACTGCGCACATCCACCTCAACGGGTTCGTTGATGATGCCGGGCACATGGCTGCGCGGCAAAATCACGCGCGGGTTAGGGCAGGGCTTCCCGGGTTCGTCCATGGTGTGCTCCCAGATCAGGCAGGTGGCATCCGCAACCCCCTTCATGTTGAGGAACACCAGCGGCTCCTTGGGGTGGATGCACAGCCGTTCATGCTGCGGGTCGGTGCCGTAATGGTCGATATGATTCACACGCAGGAACCAGCCGGCCTCCGCATCCTTAACGACCAGCCTGCGGCTACCTTTGCGGAACGAATCGTGGCAGAGCGCCATATCGTCGGTCACGGGCATCAGGTCGCACGTTTCATTCAGGTCGATGTAGAGGTCCTCGCCGGAAAGCGTGTTATGCGCCAGCAGGATGCGGCCATCCGGCTCCAGATGCATTTGCTCGATCATCTCACTTTTTCCGCTGCCGCTGGCCCCTTCGTGCAGAATCACAAGGCTGTTGTCATAGGGTGTTACGACTTTCACAGTCGAGCCATGCAGCGTAAGCCAGCCTTCCTGCTCGCCAATGTGGATTAGCGCGCCATAAACGCCTTTTTTCGCGCTGGGGCCCGGGTACAGGTTAAACGAGAAAATTTCGTGCACGCCCGGCATACGGTTGTGTACAACAATCTGCTTTTTGTCAAAGTGCGTATGGCGAAAGGGCGGCGCAAGATAGATGATCGTTTTGGGTTTGAAGCGCTCCGGCAGCTCCGAGGCGGGCACGAAGCCCTGCAAATCCGCCAGCCCGCCCGCAAAAAAAGCCGCGTTCTGCGGGCCGATCAACAGCGCAGGGCAATCCAGATCGCTGCCGCCCGCCATAAAGGGCATCACAAGCAGCGGCTGTTTGCCCAGCCATTGAAAAACTTCGGCGCGCAAACCGTCAAAAGGTTCGCCATACAGCTCTGCATAGGTTGGTTTGTCCGTGGGCATTTGATCGGCTACCACGAGGCAGTCCGGGTCGCGGCGGCGCATATAGGCTTCTGTGTAGTTGACCGCCAACCCGTTTGAGCATTTGGTTACGGTTGCCTCCAAGTAGTTGCCGATGCCCGGCACATCATAGGTGATCTCAAATGTGCCCTCCTGTTTGCCGCCCATCGCCATTTGCAGGATCTGGTCCCGCGTCTGTGGGAATACCAGGCTGGGGGCGTTTCGTAAAACAGATTCCACTTCTTTGGATACAACCAACCCCTTCATGAACGCGTCCATTTCAATACCTCCTTCAAAGTTAGAAAAAGCCGACGCCCAAGCCCCATTAAGGGGCCTGAAGCATCGGCTTACTGTCGACTGGTTTTGCGGCCTTTCGACGTGTCTGCCCAGCTTGTTGAAAGCACTCCTCCAAATTGCTGCCCAAAGTGATGAGCACGATTTTCTCACCGCTTTTGGTGCTGACATCGGAATGAATGCTTACAATATCCGCCTGAATGATTGGGATGATCATCGCTTCGATATCCGCCTTGGCGTTTTCAAAGAGCATGGATCGGAGTTTTTTGATCTGCTCCACGCCTTGTGGCGTTTCGGCCAGCTTTCTCTCGGACGGGCTGAGAAAACCCACCATTCGCACGATGATCATATCCTGCAGTATGTATGCCTTGATCTGTCGCGGCCCTCTGCCCATATAGTCGATCTCAAACCGATTAAAGGCTTCGCAGATCCTGGCCTCCATCTGTCCCTTGGAAAGTGTTTGTGCTGCCATGGCAAAAACCTCCCAAACCTGATTATAGCGATTGAAACCAGCACTGTCAACGTATCCTTCACTACTTTGGGTATCGGACGGCACGCTTGAACGGTTTTACTTCGGCGGCGCGGGAAATCGGGAACACTCGCACGCGCCGCATCGGGCTGATGCCTGACCGGCGGGAAAGGTATTGTCCTTGATTCAATTGACAAACGGCAATCTGGCTGAAACGCATGGGGGAGTTGTGCTTCGCTTATTTTGGGCGAAACGTGAAGCCATGGCCGGTTGATCGGGTTGCAGGCGCTTGCGGAACTAGTAGTGCAAGCGTGTGGGTTCGTGACCCACGCGAACGAATCGCCTTGCAAAGGTTGAAATACGTGATGTGGAAACGATATGGCGTGTCACATTTTACGTAAAACCTGTGTTTTGGAAGTGAAAAATCTGTTATGAAAGCAAACTACCTGAAACGCCGAAACTCCTTATCACACCTCAAAAAACACGAAAGCGGCCATCACTGGCCGCTTCCGTGTTTGGTGCGGGAAACAGGACTTGAACCTGCATGAAGTAACCCTCACAAGAACCTGAATCTTGCGCGTCTGCCAATTCCGCCATTCCCGCAGAAGGTGGAACACGTGGTGGATGGGGATGGATTCGAACCATCGAAGTCTGCGACGGCAGATTTACAGTCTGCTCCCTTTGGCCACTCGGGAACCCATCCATGAGGCGGCAAACGAACCGGGAAAAGTGGAGCCGGCGAAGGGACTTGAACCCGCAGCCTGCTGATTACAAATCAGCTGCTCTGCCAATTGAGCTACACCGGCCCGATGCCCAACCGCAGGATCCGTGGGGAAAATGGCGACCAAGAAGGGGCTCGAACCCTCGACCTCCAGCGTGACAGGCTGGCATTCTAACCAACTGAACTACTTGGCCACGGTGCTGGTGGGCCTTCAGGGACTTGAACCCCGGACCAACCGGTTATGAGCCGGCCGCTCTGACCAACTGAGCTAAAGGCCCAAACCGGTTAGAGAAAGTGGTGACTCCGAGGGGATTCGAACCCCTGTAGCCGCCGTGAAAGGGCGGTGTCTTGACCACTTGACCACGGAGCCACATGAGTCACAGGATGGGTGTAGAATTGGTCGGGGTGAAGGGATTCGAACCCCCGGCCCCATGCTCCCAAAGCACGTGCGCTACCAGACTGCGCTACACCCCGTCTGCTTCAAGCCCATACAGGCGACGAAAGATATCTTACCCAATCATATCTATTTTGTCAAGGGGTTATCGGCATTTTCCGCAAGTTTTTATCTGCGCGCGCCTCGCGTCCGCTTTGCCACGGGTTGGCGATGCGCCTTAGCGCGAGCCTGGTTTGCGCAACCCCCCTTCTGCGGGCTGTTTTCAACCGGCGTAAGCGCAAGAAAAGCTGCGGCAGAAGCCTTCCGCGCTCAGTGTTTCCGTTCGCTGCACAGCGCTTGTTCGCCATTGTCACAGGCAACGGAGGATGCCGACAACACCCCCGCCGCTGCGACAATCGCGATTGGGGATGCCGTTGCTCAGGCTGCTTTCATGGCGGCGGATGCGTGCGCTGGTTGCCACCCGCCCGCTCACATGGCGTCACAGCCATCCTGTGCCGCGACGCGCAACACCACTGCTGCAGCAACCGTCTGCGCTGGTTGCCAACCCGCCTGCCCTGCTGTTGAGTGCGTACAAATCTGCGGCGACCCGCTTGCGCCTGTGCTTGCGCACAGGGGCTTTCCTTTCGGGTGGCGTTGTGCTATGCTGTTGTTATGCGCATAACAAAGCGGAGGAAAAGGCGATGACCATCAAGCAGATTGCCGATTCGCTGGGGGTTTCCACAGCGACGGTGTCCAACGTGATCCACGGGCATCTGGAGAAGATGTCGCCGGAAACGGCGCAGTCCATCCGCGAGCAGTTGGAAAAGTACCAGTACATACCCAACATGGGCGCGCGGATGCTGGCCAAGGGCGACAGCCAGATTGTGGGCGTGATTACCAACTACCCAAACCGCGAGGAGAAGCTGGCCTTGCAGGACCCGTTCGTCAGCGAAATGCTGGGCGCGCTGGAAAACGCCATCCGCTCGCGCGGCTACTTCACCATGCTCTACGCCGCGCAAAACGCCACCGAAATCCACCGCATCGCCCAGACGTGGAACGCCATGGGGCTGATTATCATGGGGTTGCAGGCCAACCAGTGCCGGGAGCTGATGCAGGTGACGGGTAAGCCCATCGTGTTTGTGGATTGCTACTTTGACCGTGGCGAAACCTACAACAACATCGGTTTGGACGACCGGGAGGGCATGTATCGCCTTACGCGCCACCTGCTTTCGCTGGGGCACCGCGATATCCTCTACATCGGCGACCAGCCGACCCTCTGGGGGCTGGACGCGTGCAGGCAGGCGGGGCATGTACAGGCACTGGACGAGGCGGGCATCCAATGGTCGCAGGAGCGGTATTTTTGCATCGCCAAAGATCGCAAGCGCAGGCCCGCGGATTTTGACCGCCTGATCGACAGGCTGCGGCGCGGGCTGGACACCGCGTGGATGTTCATATCCGACTATTACGCCGTGGAGGCGATGGCCTACCTGCACGATCAGGGGCTGCGTGTACCGGCGGATATCTCGGTAACGGGCTTTGACGACAATCTGCTGGCGCGTATGGTGCGGCCCCGCCTGACCACCGTGCACCAGAACGTGTCCAAAAAGGCGGACTGGGCGGTGCGCACGCTGTTCGGCGTGGTGGAGGGCGATCTGGAAGCGCCGTTCACGCTCACGCTGCCCACGCGCGTGGTGCGGGGGCAGAGCGTGCGGCCGCTGAAGGATTCTGGTGAAAGCATACAAAATGGATGAAGATAAATTGCCAGTTATGGAAGTTATGCGCATAACATATTGCCAGATAGACGGGCAATTGCTATCCTGTGGATACATTGAGCAGCCGGGCAGGGTGGCGACCCCACCGCAAGCCCGCGCAACCCCGCATAGGGCGGCTGCCACCTGCCTTGCGGCGGTACCGCCCATCTGAGCCGACGCCGCAAGCCCACGTTAACGCTCGCGACCCCGCAGAGGCGGCGGCAGTCCGCAATGCGATGGCATTGCCCATCAGCGTCAAAGCCGGACGTTCCCTTACCCTCGCAGGGGCGGCGGCAACCCGCCATGCGCCGGCATCGCCCATCTGGGCCAACGCCGATAACCCCCTCAACCCCGCATAGGGCGGCGGTAAACCGCGACACACCGGTACCAATCTGCGCCCCCTGAACCGGAAGGCAGCACCAGCGCTGACCGCCCAACAACAGACGCATGCGCAAATCGAGACGGGCCAAAGCAAGCCATAGCCCGCAACGGCACCGTAAAACACACCGAATAAGGAGCGCGCCCGATGAACTGCACGCTGGACAAGGCCATGTACAACCCCGGGGAAACCGCCCTGTGCACCGTGACGGGCATCCCGCAAGACGCGGCGCAGGTACGGCTTACGCTGCTGCATATTGAGCGGGTGATCACATCGGACGCGCAGCCCGCCACCGGCGACGGGGTGACCTTTCGGCTGGTTTTGCCGCAAACCGATTTTACTGGCTACCTGATGCGCGTGGACGCGACGGGCGCGCAGGGCGAACAGTTGGCCACGGCCTTCACGGGGCTGGATTGCTCCAGCTGCTGGACGCGCTTTCCCCGCTACGGCTACGTGTGGGATTTTACCGCCGGTTGCGACGCGGAGGGCAAGCTCAAGCAACTGACCCGCTATCACCTCAACGGCTTGCAGTTCTACGACTGGCAGTACCGCCACCACCTGCCCGTTTCGCCTGACCTCTCCGGCTGGACGGATTGGTCCGGCCGCGCGGTGGACGGCAACGTGCTGCGCCGCTACCTCGCCAAGGCGCACGCGCTGGGCATGGCCAGCATGGCCTACAACATGATCTACGCCGCCAACATGACCTACTTAAGCGACGGTTCCGGCGTGCAGCCCGCGTGGCGGCTGGTTAAGGAAAACGGGGCGGATTTCACCTGCGAGATGGACGCGGCGCGCGGCGATGTGGGCGTGCTGCAATATTTTAACCTCCTGGACAAAGGCTGGCAGGATTATATCATTGCGCGCTCGCCGCACTGCTCGCCCTCGTGCTGACCGCCACGGTGCTGACCGGCTGCAACACATCCCAGTATGCCCAGAGCGGTCAAACGATCATCCCTGCCAAGGACGTTGCCGCCTATATCGGCCAGCCCGGCGTGACCATCGTGGACATGCAGAGCGCCGAGGGCTATGCCGCGGGCCACGTGCAGGGCGCGGTGCACATCGCGCAGGAAGATATCGTGATCAGCGTGCCCGTCAAGAACATGCTCACCTCGAAAAACAAGCTGCAAAAGCTGCTGGGCGAGCACGGGATCACCGCGGACACGAAGCTTGTCGTGTATGACGACAACCGCATGAACGCCGCCCGCTTTTTCTGGACGATGCTGATGTACCAGAACGAGAACGTGCTGGTGGTCGACGGAGGCCTGGCCGCCATCCGCGCCGCCGGTATCCCCCTGACCGCCGAGGTGCCCACCCCCGCGCCTGCGGAATATGTCGCGGGCGAGAAGGACGCGCGCTGGCTGGCCACCGCCGCCGATGTGCTTTTACAGGTGAACGAGCCGGACAAGAACACCGTGCTGCTGGACGTGCGCACCGAGGCGGAATATCTGGCGGACGGCAAGGTGCCCTCCTCGCTTCTGTGGGATTATGCCAACCTGTTCTATCCGGACAACACCCTCAAGGATGTCCAGACCACGCGCATCAGCATGATCGAGCTGGGCATCCGGCCCGAAAACAGCGTGATCCTCTACTGCCAGACGTCCATGCGCGCCGCCCCCGTGTTCCTGCGCCTGTATGACGCGGGGTATCGCAACATCCGCCTCTACGACGGCGCATATCTGGAATGGTCCCAAAACCCCAACAACCCCATCGACCGCCCCGCGGGCACGGTTGCGCCGAGCAACAAAGACGCATCCTGACCATACGAAAAGGAGAGATACCGGTATGAAGAAGCTGCTGTCCCTGGTCCTTTGCATCGCCCTGCTCACCTCCATGGCACTCGTGACCGCGCAGGCGGAGGTTTCCCCCGTCGTGACAGAAAAGGCGATGGCCTACTTCGCTGGCTATGACGGCGCGAAGTACACCATCAAGGTTCCTGACCTCTTTGCCAAGATCGACGCGGGCGAAGAGATGCTCATTTTGGACATCCGGCAGGCGGACGCCTATGCCGAGGGCCATCTGAAAGGCGCCGTGAACGTGCCCTACGGCATGACCATCGCCGAGAAGCTTGCCAACATCCCCGACGATGTACAGCTCTACATCTACTGCTACACCGGCCAGACCTCCAGCCAGACCACCGCGCTGCTTAACGTCGCGGGCAAGTTTGCCACCAATATCCAGAGCGGCTTCAACAACGGCATCTCCGCCACCGAGGGCTTTGAGAAGTACGTGACCACCGAGGCCGGCCCCGAGCTGACCAGCGACACCTATGCTGTCGACCCCGACGTGCAGGCCGCCATCACCGCCTACTATGCGGACGTGGTGTCCAAAACCGGTACGGCCTTTGCCAACAACAACTTTGCGCCCGACAGCCTCAAGGAAGTGCTGGACGCGGAAATGGACGACTATTTCGTCTACAGCGTGCGTCAGGCGGTCGATTTTGAAGCCGGTCACATTCAGGGCGCGGTGAACAACCCCTACTGCGCGGGCATGGAGCAAAATTTTGCCGCCCAGCTGCCCAAGGACAAGAAGATCATCGTGTACTGCTACAGCGGCCAGACCGCCAGCCAGACCATGGCCATCCTCCGCCTGCTGGGCTACGATGCCTATAACCTGAGCGGCGGCATGGGCAAGGAAGGCGGCGGCGGTTGGCTCGGCAAGGACTATCCTGTGACCACCGACTAATACGCCACCTAAACATCATCAAACGAACCGCCCCCTGCGAAGGTACACTTCGCGGGGGGCGGTTTCAGCAGGCTGAATCCCAATGCCTGCAATGGGGTTGTTTTGAATGGCGCGGCTAGCCTTGTGTGGGTAGACCTTTTACGTGGTTACCCCGTGCTGCTTGCCTTGCAGCTGTGTTTCGTTCTGGTTTCCCCTGCGCTGGTTGTACTGTTGGGAGCGGTTAGCTTGGGTTGGGCTGCCCCGCTTGCCTACAGCGCCCCCAGCGCCGTGCCCAACGCGTAGGCCAGAAAGCCCGCGCACGTGGCGAAGGCTTCGCCCGTTTCGCACGCGCCGGTCACCTCGTTCACGCTTTCGCAGGCGACGCCGTTGTCCATGGCCGTGCGGCGCAGGTGCGCAAGCGCTGTGTCCGCGTGGCCGCACAGCAGGCTGTTGCAGATGGACAGCACCCACGGGTGCGGCGCGTGCTTGCAGCCGATTTCCGCGATGGGCGCGCCCGCAAAGCTCAGGTCGTAGCTTTGGTCGCGGATGATGGCGACGGTGTTTAGCCACACGGGGTCGGTATTACGGCAAAAGCCGTAGAACGGCAGCAGTTGCAGGCTGCCCGGCGGCTCGTCGTAGATGTCGTATTGCCCCGTCAAATCCACCGACCACGCAAAGAACGGCTTGCCATTTTGCTCCTTCACGCAGTGGGCATACACCGCCTCGCGCACGGCATCCGCCCGCGCGTTCAGCGACGGGTCGCCCAGGAAGCCCGCCAGCGCGCGCAAAGCGAAGCACACCAGCGCGTTGTCATACGTCAGGTAGGGGTAGCGGCGCAGGTCGTCGGTGGGCTGCAAAAACGTTTCGTACAGGGCAACATCCCTGTGCTTCTTGCGCTCCAGCGTTGCCAGCACTCCGCGCAGGGCGGCTTGCACAAAGGGCTGGGCGGCGTAGGCCGCGTCGCCCGTCGCCTGCGCATAGCGGGCCAGCGCCACCACCGGCGCGCACAGCTCGTCCAGCTCAAAGCCGGGCTCCAGCACCGTGCCGTCGATATAGCGGCTGTGCACGCCCAGGTTGCGCGCCTGCCGCGTGAACACGTAGGTGAGCACCTCCCGCGCGTAGGCGGGGTCTACCGCCACAATGGCCGGAAACGCCCACAGCAGGCTGTCGCGGTCCCAGTAGGCGGCGCTCACGTAGTAGCGCGGGCTGCGCGACGTCATCAGGCAGAGTTCCTCGGTATCCACGGTGCGCCCGCTGGCGTAGAAAAACGTGAAAAACAGGTTGGTGTTGAGCAGCGTGCAAAGCTGTGCGTCCGCCACGTGCTTCTCGCGCGCGGCAAGCCATGCCTCGGTGCGCGCAAGCAGCGCGTCAAAGCCCTGCCGCAGCAGCTCCTTGGCGCTGGTGGCGGCGGCCACGCTCTCATACCCCACGCCAAAAAACACATCCAGCGTAACGCTTTCGCCGGGAGCCAGCCGCGCGGGTTTGTGGATGTCAAAAGCGAAGTTCTCCTGCGACCACACCGCGCCTTGGTCGATCTCGCTGAAGGGCTGGCTGTCGCCCACACAGGGCGCAAACGCGAACAGCGGCAGGCCCGGCTTCTGCTGCCAGATGAACATGCCGTTCCAGCCGGAGCGGATTACCTCGCGGCCCGCGGTCAGCTCCGTGGTTTCGTTGATCTCGTGCAGCGTGCGATCCCAACGCCCGTCCACGCCGATGCGCACATCGGCGGGCGCATCCCCATCGTTCACCGCCGTCAGGCGCAGGCCAAAGGCGCGCTCGCCCACGGGGGTCAGGTAGGTGCAGGCAAACCGCACACTTCCAGCCTGCGCCCGCATCGTGGGTATCCAGTAATGCGCGCGCGTCCATTGCGACGCAAGCGTCGCACGCGCGCCGTTTACGCTCAGGTAAGGCCGCAGCAGGCCCGCGTCCCCCCGCAGCTCCAAAAGCCCCTTCGCCTGCATGTAGAGAAAGGTAACGCCCTCAATGGCTCCGTTATCCTCGCGGATGGTGGGCAGCGAGAGGTACTCGTTGCCCGTAACCTGATATGCCATGCGTATGCTCCTTTACGTTTACGCTGCCGCCCCCAAAAGCGGCGCTATGCCTTGACCGACCCCTCCGCCAGCCCCGAAACCACGAAGCGCTTCTGAAATACGGCAAACAGCAAAATCATGGGGATCTGCGCCAGAATGGACGCCGCGAAGATCCACTCCCACCGCGTGGCATGCGCCCCGCGCAGCGACTGGATCATGATGGGCAGCGTAATGTTGTTCTGCACGCCGCCCAGCACCACCTTCGCGGAGAAAAACTCTTCCCACGTGCCTTGCAGGCAGAAGATCGCAAGGGTGGCGATAGAGGGCAGCGCCAGCGGCAGCATCACGCGGAAGAACGTGGTCATGTGCCCGCCGCCGTCCATGCGCACGGCCTCCTCCAGCTCCTTGGGCAGCGCCGCCATGTGCCCGCGCAGGAAAAACGTGTTGCCGCACACGCCCGCGCCCACGTAGAGCAGCACCAGCCCCGCCCGCGTGCCAATCAGCCCGCCCGGCGCGGTGCCGATGCCCTGCAAAATCAAAAACTGGGGGATGATGCTTAAAAACCCCGGTAGCATCAGCGTGGCCAGATAGATGCGAAACAGCGCTTCCCGCCCCCAGAAATCGATGCGCGCAAACCCGTAGGCGGACAGTGCGGACAACAGCACCGTACACAGCACCGTGCTCAGCGTGATGATCACGCTGTTGAGCGCCGCCTGCGGCAGGTTGCTCTGGGTGAGCACGTGCGCGTAGGCGGCAAAGTCGATGCGCGAGGGCAGCAGCCGGGGCGGGTTGGGCAGAACGTAGCTGAACGTTTCAAACGTGTTGCTGAGCATGAACAGGAACGGAATCACGAATATGGCCGTGGAAACCCCCAAAAACAGCCACGCGGGGAGCCTGCGCAGCATTTTCATAGCGCCTTCCCCCCATCGGTTTTGAAAACGCGGTTCATCACCAGCGTGGTGGCCAGCACCAGCAGCGCCGTTACCATGCCGATGGCCGCGCCCTGCCCGAACTCAAACAGGTTGAAGGATTTGTCGTAGAGCAGGTATTGCAGCACGCTGGTGGTGCCGCGCGGGTTGCCGGAGGTAAGCATCAGCACCTGCAAAAACACGCCGAACGACCCGATAATCATGTTGACCAGCACATAAAACGTGGTGCTCTTGAGCATCGGCACCGTGATAAAGCGGAACTGCTGCGCGCCACTCGCGCCCTCGATGGCGCTGGCCTCGTACAAGTCGCCGGAAATGCCCTGCAAGCCCGCCAGATAGATGATCATCGCCCAGCCGACGTTTTTCCAGATGCCCATCAGCCAGATCACCAGATTGGCCGTCCATGTGCGCTGGAGCCACGGCACATAGGCGGGCAAAACGCCGAACACATCCTTGAGCAGGTAGTTCATCAGCCCTGTGCCACCCGCGCCGAACATGTAGAGAAACACATTGCCCACAATCACCCAGCTGGTAATCACCGGCAGGTAGAAGCAGGTGCGGAAAAACACGCGCCCCCGCCGCAGGTTGTTCACCAGCACCGCAAACACAAGCCCCAACAGCAAAATGAACGGCGTGGTGACCGCCGCGTAGAGGAAGTTGTTGCGGATGGCCAACAGCAGCCTGTCCCCCCGCTCGGTAAAGATGGCGATGTAGTTGTCAAGCCCCGTCCAGCTCATGGTGCGCTGCACGATCTGGTACTGCGAAAAGCTGATGCGGATGTTAAACACCATCGGGTAGAGCACAAAAACGCACGCCAGCACCAGCCCGGGCAGCACGAACGGCGCAGCCGGGCCCAGGTTGCGCAGGCGGCTGCGCCGGAGCAGCGCCCGCTCGCGCCTGCGGGCGGTATGCAGGTCAAACGTGTTTTGCGACATGGTTTCACTTCCCTTTCGGTTGTGCGGCGGCAGGCGGCGCGGGGGCAGAATCAAACGCGGCGGAGCCAACCCGCGCACGCGCGGTGTCCGCACCCGGTGCGGCAGGCGCTGCGCGCGCGCTGCCTGCACGGCAGCGGGGCTTCGTCAGGCTACGCGGCGCATACCGCGCGCGGGGAGCCGCAATCCTTGGCGCGGCTGGCGCGGTGCGCGCTGCCCGCACGGTCGCGGCGCTTGTCAACGCTAGTCTGCTACAGCCTCGACGGTTCGCGCTGCCCGCATCGCGGCGGGGCGGGCAGGGGCGGCACGCGCCGTGCCCGCCCCGCCGTCAACGCCAAAGGGACGGAGGGCGTTTGCCCCCCGTTCCCATGGGTCGAAGCGGCTTTACTTCGCCAGCTCCATATCGATCTGGGCCGCGGTAGCGGTCAGCGTCTGCTGCACATCCGCGCCTTCCACGAAAATCATGGTCATCGCGTCGGTCCACAGCTGTTCCACGGTGGAGGCCTGCGGCGTGGGGATGCGGCTCTGCGCGCTGCCCAGCTGCTGCATGTACACGCTCCACTTGGGGTTGCTCTTGACCGCGTCGCTCTCCACACAGGCCTTGAGGGTGGGGATCACGCCAACCTCCAGCAGCTTCAGCTGCACCTCGGGCGTGAGCATGAACTGCACGAAGCGGAACGCCGCCTCCTGCTTGGTGCTGCCGGAGAAGATCACGATGTTCTCGCCGCCCACAACCGAGGCGCTCTTGCCGTTCACCGTGGGGATCAGCGCGGGCACCACCGTGTCGGAGAACGGGAACCACGGGCCTTCAAAGAACATCGCGTACTGGCTGTTGATGCCGTCCCACGCGTCGGCGGTGCCGTCCAGGTCGCGGATGGTAAACACGCCGTCGTCATGCATCTGCTTGATGGCCGTGATGGCTGCCACACTCTGGGCGCTGTCCAGATAGCCGCTGGCCTTGGTAAAGCCCTCGTCCGTCAGCACGCCGCCAAACAGCCAGAAGTAGGTGTACATGTCCCAGTCGCCAAAGCCGGACACGTTCAGCTTGTACTCGCCCGGGGCCTTTTCCTTGCAGGCCGCGATGAATTCTTCCATCGTGGCGGGCGCGCCGTCAAAGCCCAGCGCCTTCATCTGCGCCAAGTTTACCACCGCCGCCTTGCAGTTGGTGTTCAGCGGCAGGCCGTAATACTGGCCATTCCACAGGTTGGTGGACAGCGGGCCGCTAAGCACCGCGTCCGTAAGCGCGGCGAAGCCGTCAAACCCATCCATCGGCACGATGCCGCCCAGCTTGGCATACGCGCTGGTCTTGGTGATGTCCACACGCGCCACGTCCGGCACCACGCCGGTGCCCAGCGCCGCCACCAGCATCTGGTTGAAGTCGCCGCTCTGGCGAACCGCTTCCACCTTGATATCGGGGTTGGCCGCCTCAAACATCGGGATGATGACCGTATCCAGCACGGGGGTTTCCGCGTCGCCGTAGGTGTGCCAGAACGTGATGGTCGTAGCGGCTTCCGCGCCCGCAGACGCGCACGCCCCCGTGAGCAGCGCAAGGGTCACAAGCAGAGCAAAGAACCTTTTCATACCGTTTCTCCTCCTTGTTATCGCCAGGTTGGTTCATGCGCATCAGCGCAGGACGATCATGTTCCAGTACGCGAGGCTGGGCACCGTCAGGGCGATGTATACGCCCCGCGCGTCCGCCCCGCGTGTGAAGGGCACTTCGGCGGCGGAGAGATCCGGCCCGTCGGGCGAGGCCAGCAGCACCTTGCCCACTGTAAAACCGGTGTAGAGCTTCACCCGCAGGCCGTTAAGCGGCGTGGGCGCGGCCTTTGTTTGCGCCACGTCGCGCCAGTCGGTATCCGTGCCGCACAGGTTGATCAGGTGGTAGATTTCCTGTTGGGCATCCGCCTTGGCAAAGGCCCACACGGCGTCCGCAGCGCCGTCGGCGGATACGGCCACGCCTTCGATTTCCACGGTTCGGGTTACGGGCGTTTGCCCGTCGCGCAGCAGGTTTTCATACGCCACGGCAAAGTCGTACAGGCGCGTTACGGCGGTTTGCAGGCTTTCATTCATGCGCTTGTGGCGGTCGGCAGGGAAATATTCGTCCGAAAGCATCCCGTCGCCGTTGCCCAGTTCGATGCGCGCGCCGCCGGAGGCGAACACCACCGAATCCAGCAGGCGCACCGCGGGAGTGTTGAAGGCTGCCGCCGCGTTGCGGTAGTTCACATACGCGGCCACCACCAGCGATTTGCCCCCGCTTTGCGCTGCCGCCTGCACAATGGCGCGGTGCAGCGATACATAGCTGTCGTAGGGCTGGCCGTCCGTGTCGCTGTCCCACGGCCAAAACTCGGTATACAGCACGTCCACGTCGCTTTGGTTCACCTGCTCGATGCCCTGCGCGCCAACGGGGTTGAAATCAAGAAACTTGGGGGCGATCGCGCGCTTGGCGGCATTGAGGAAGGCCGTGTAGCACTCC
>Ga0351907_1160_pt1 | contig 15854 bp, 11 predicted proteins | sample BONcelHT113001E6_FD_206861 | JGI IMG/M metagenome (GOLD analysis project Ga0351907, IMG submission 206861) | Enriched cells from coal bed in the Powder River Basin, Montana, United States - BONCAT cells T11 rep1 HSBNCT.T11.300.1.E6 ... | reverse complement strand
AATGCAGGGTTACCGTTTGAAATATTCAGCGGCTGTGCTCAGCCTGGGTGTTTCTGCGCTTGCCAAAACAATGACTTTTCTATTATTGCGTTACTTTATCGACAGTTATTTTGTTTCTGAGGTGCGCACCTATTCCTTGCCGATACTAGCGCTTGGCTTTCTGATATTAGCTTTCGCAGAAGGCGGCTTCACCTTCCTGAGTGGATTACTTTCTTCGCATAGTGCTGAAAGCATCATTCGGCGACTCAGAGATTTCCTATACGACCACATTCAACACCTCACCTTTACATATCATTCCAAGATGAAGACAGGCGAGTTGATCGAGCGCTCCACGTCAGATGTGGACGCTCTGAAAAGGTTCTTTGCTGATCAGGCCATAGGTGTTGGCCGCATCTTCTTATTGTTTCTTATCAATTTCATCGCCCTGCTTAACTTAAACGTCAAACTTGCCTTAATCTCGGTGATTGTGGTGCCTTTGGTGCTGTTTGTCTCAATCGTCCTGTTCAAGAAGGTATCAACGGCGTACGAATCTTACCAGGAACAGGAAGCCGTACTTTCAACTACCCTGCAAGAAAACCTGGCCGGGGTGCGTGTGGTAAAAGCCTTTTCTCGGCAGGATTACGAAATGACCAAGTTCGAGAAAGATAATTGGGAAAAATTTGTCAGAGGCAAGAAACTGCTCATCATGCACTCCTTATTCTGGCCGCTTTCTGATATTTTGTGCGGTGCCCAGCTTCTGGTCGGATACATGGTAGGTGCAATCATGGCGATCAATGGCGAGATCACAGTGGGCACCTATCTGGCTTATTCGGGCATGGTTATCTACATTATCTATCCGCTGCGCAACCTTGGCAGAGTCATCGTGCAAACCTCAACTGGTCTGGTTTCTTACAGCCGCGTCATGGATATCATCAAAGAAAACCGCGAGCCTTTGGATGAAGGCGATCATCTGCCCTCAAAAAATGTGACTGGCAGCATCGAATTTGAGAATGTGAAATTCGAGTATGAACCAGATGATCACACCCTTGAAGAGATTACTTTCTCAGTCAAACCCGGTCAGGCAATTGCTCTACTCGGTTCTACAGGTTCTGGTAAATCGACGCTTGTCAATTTGCTTCCTCGTTTTTTTGAATACACTGGCGGCCGCATCATGCTCGACGGCGTGGATCTCAACCGCTATCCGCGAAAGTATCTGCGCCAGCAAATGGGCATCGTCGAACAAGAACCCTTCCTCTTTTCACGCTCCATCCGCGAGAATATCACCTACGGTGTTGGTCGCGAAGTGACAGATGCCGAAGTAGAATCCGCTGCTCGAGCCGCTGCCATCCATGATGTCATCCTGTCTTTCAAAGACGGCTACAAGACTCTGGTGGGTGAAAGAGGTGTAACCCTCTCAGGCGGTCAAAAACAGCGCGTGACCATTGCCCGCACCATCCTTAAGAATCCGCGCATCCTGATCCTAGACGATTCCACCTCCTCGGTGGACACCGAGACCGAGTCTGAAATTAGAGAGGCTTTGAACAATTTAATGCAGGATCGTACCACCTTTATCATCGCGCACCGCATCCAGAGCATTACCGAAGCTGATCTGATCCTCGTAATGGATAAGGGGCGCATCATTCAGCGTGGCAAGCATGCTGACCTCGTCAAAGAAGAGGGCATCTACCAGCAGATTTTCAATATTCAAACTCGCATTGAGGTCGAATTGGAAAAGGAGCTTTCCAATGTCGGATAGCTATTACGAAGAAGAAGAATTTCAGTCAAAATTTAATCAAAAAACTTTCAGCCGTATTCTGGGTCTTACCCGGCCACATCTCAGATGGGTCATAGGCTTTCTTGTGACCATAGCCTTGGTCGCTGGCATGGACGCTGTTTCAACCTGGATCGGCAAGAGTATCATTGATGACGGTATCGTCAAAAAGAATATAGCAGCCTTAACCAATCTCATCATCGCTTATGGAGCCCTGGTGCTGGTGCAGGCTGGCAGCGTGTTTCTTTTCATCTATCTTGCGGGTATCCTGGGTGAACGTATCCGATACGACCTGCGCAAAAAAATGTTCAATCACCTTCAAGCGCTCTCTCTTAACTATTACAGCAAGACCCCGGTCGGTTGGATCATGGCGCGAGTCACTTCCGATACTGAACGTGTCGCGGACCTGGTGACCTGGGGTTTCGTAGATTCTACCTGGGGTGTGATGAGCATCCTCACTTCCATGATCTTTATGTTTGTGATCAACTGGAAACTGGCCCTAATCGTTCTGGTCATGCTGCCCATTCTGCTCTGCATTGCAATCCAGTTCCGAAAACGCATTCTTGGCGAGTATCGCAGCGTGCGAAAGCTTAATTCAAAAATTGTCGGCGCATATAATGAGAATATCACCGGTGTGCGTGTCATTAAAGCGCTTGGTCGTGAGAAAGAGAATCTGGATGAATTCAAAGTACTCACTGGCAGCATGTACAGATCATCCTTCAGGGCTGCCTGGTTAAGCGCGCTCTTCTTGCCCACCGTTCAGATCGTATCGGCACTGGCTGTTGGCGCTGTGGTCTGGTTTGGTGGTTCACAGGCTGAAACCGGAAATATGACCATCGGCGGCATCCAGGCTTTTGTCTCCTACATTACCTTCATGATGTGGCCTATACAGGATATCGCCCGTGTTTTCGCCGATATGCAGCAAGCCATCGCTTCCGCGGAACGCATGTTCTCGCTCATTGATTCCAAACCTCAGATTGAGAACCGGCCGCAATCCATTGATCCCGGCACCATCAGTGGAGATATCATCTTTGATCACGTCACCTTCCGCTACGAAGAGGGTGAAGACCCCGTGTTGACGGATCTTAACTTGCATGTCAAACGGGGCGAGACCATTGCACTGGTCGGCCCTACCGGTGGCGGAAAGTCAACCATCGTCAACCTGTTGTGTCGCTTTTATGAGCCCAACGAAGGCCGCATTTACATCGGCGGAAGAGATTACACCAGTCTTTCACTTCAGGCCATCCAATCGCGCATCGGTGTGGTGCTGCAAACCCCTCACCTCTTCTCAGGCAGCATCCGCGAAAATCTGCGCTACGGACGCCTCAACGCCTCGGATACCGAGGTGGAAGAATCTACAAAAGTGGTCGGCGCTTACGACTTTATCATGCGTTTTGATAAGGGATTTGAGACAGAAGTCGGAGAGGGTGGCAATCTGCTCTCAGTCGGTCAAAAGCAGTTGATCAGTCTGGCCCGTGCCGTCCTCGCCAAGCCCGAGATATTTGTCATGGATGAAGCCACCAGTTCTGTAGACACCATGACCGAAGTGCTCATTCAAAAAGGGATGGAGACCCTGCTCAATAATTGCACCAGTTTTGTGATTGCCCACCGTCTTTCGACGATCAAGAAAGCTAATCGCATTCTGGTGATTGAAGGCGGTCGTATCGCCGAGATCGGCAGCCACTCAGATCTGCTTAAACTTCGTGGTAAATATTATCAGCTATACACCAACCAGTTCCGTCACCAAATGGAAACGGAACTAAACATATTCAAGGAACCGGCTGCAGAGTCGCCATCTCCTTTAGCAAAGTAAGAAAACGGCGTCCAATTGAATTGGGCGCCGTTATTTTTTAACCAGACTCGCTTATTGTTCTGTGGATCTTAATTCTCTCAAAACGCCTGTAGCAGTGAATAAAGTCCGTTCGCAGATGTTGGTCACACGATCTGCCATCCGTTCGAGGTTATGCGCCGTCCAGATCAGCCAGTTGGTCTTTTGCATTGTGGTGGGGTCCTCGATGATTATTTTCATTAAGTCTGTGTAAATCTCTTCATAATACTTATCCACCACATCATCTTCGTCGGGGATGTTCCTGGCTTCTTCGACATCTTCATTCACAAAAGCTGTCAGTGAACGGTGAAGCATTTCTACTGCTTTATCAGCCATCGGCGGAATTTTGGCATAGGGCTTTAGCAGCGTTTCATCTCCCATGCGGATATTGATAGTGGCTATCCCTTTTGCGTAGTCGCCAATGCGTTCGAGTTCGCCAGCGATCTCAAGAATCGAGGCCAACAGACGCAGATCGTGCGCAAGCGGCTGCTGCGTGGCAATCGAAACCAGCACACGCTCTTCGATGGCAAAGCGGATTTGGTTCACCTTGTTATCGGTTTCCTTTATTTTTTCGGAACCTTCTATATCCCTTTTCATCAAAGCCGAGACGGCATTGAGAATTTGTTGTTCAACAATGCTGCTTAAGGTGAGCAATTCATCCTTAAGTTCTTGTATCTCAGTTTCAAAGTTAGTTCTGACACTCATACTATTACTCTCCTATTAATTCTGTGGAAAACAGGTTATTTTGAACAGTACTAGTTATCGACTTTAGAAATTTGCGATAACCGCCATATCCGACATCGCTGCTATTGTTTTAAGATAAGTTGAATTACAACTCACTGTTTGTTCATATAATTATAATCTGAACTCATTAGATAGAGTAAAAATCTTTTCTATAATGCCAAATTACCAGTCCAAAATAGACAATTTATGACTCTGATATAATCAAAATTGAAATTATCTATTCCAATTTTTTTGCTTTTATCGATTATTTTTGATGAAAAATATTCTTAATAAACTAGACCTCCTTTGGGTATTTCTCTTTTACAGTGCAGGCTCAGTTCTCATGACCTGGCCGCTCTGCCTTCACTTAAAGACCTCAGTGATTGGCGGAATGGGAGACAATATTTACTTTGTCTGGTTAATCCGCTGGTATCAGAAAGTTTTCCTCGAAGGCCAGGGTCACCCCTTCTTCAATCCCATGATGAATTACCCTCAGGGATGGAATCTGTCTACCACCGAGACAGCCCTGGCGACCGCGCTGCCGGGCGTGCCATTCAGTTGGTTGTTCGGACCCATCGCTGGCTACAATATCGCCATGCTGATCACCTTTGTGCTGGCCGGGTTCTTCATGTACCTTTGGATGCGCGACCTGACCAAATCTAAATCCGCCGCCTTGTTGGCCGGAATGATTTTCGCTTTCTCACCTTACCACATCGCTCATTTCATCACAGGCCATCTCAATTTATCTGGCATCCATTGGTTTCCGCTGTTCTTTTGGGGATTGACCAAACTGCTCAACCCGGAGCGCAAATTGGATTGGAAGTTCGTGTTGCTGACCGGGCTTTCACTCGGAGCAATCGCTTTCACCTCCATGTATTACCTTTACATGACCGTGATCTTCACCCTGTTATTTGTTGTCATTTTTCTCAGCTTTTCACGTTTCAAGTCACTGCGCAACAAGTATTTTTGGTTTAACCTGGTGCTTGCCGCCGCTATCAGCCTTCCTTTTTTGTATTATTCTCTGCGGCCATTTGTCAATCTCTCCACCGCGGGCATCCTATCAAGCCGCTCATTGGAATATGCCTCGATGTACTCCGCCAGCCCCACTGACTTCTTTTTGCCCGCCACGGACCACTTCTTGCTTGGACGCTTTTTCAGCCAGGGGTTTGACCGTTCGCTATGGGGTGAAGGCTCACTTTACATCGGGTTTACAGCCTTAGTGCTTGCAGTCATCGCCATCATCAAACGCAAACAAACAGCCCATAAAACCTTGGTACTTACTGCATCAATCATCATCCTGATCTCCTTCATCCTCGGCCTTGGCATTAATCTGCATTGGAATAATCAAAGCGTCATCTGGCAGATACCCAATTTCTTGCAGCCACTCTTTCAGAAGTCTGAAACACTGGTCTACCTGCCCGCGGCTTGGATGTTTAATCACCTGCCCTTCTTTGACAAGATGCGCACCATTATGCGCTTTGGATTTTTCGTCCTACTCTTTATCCCCGTCCTTGCAGGCATCGGCTTTCAGCAGGTTGCGGCCAGGTTCACCCCAAACCGCAGAATCTTGATCACAGGCGTTGTTTTACTGCTGGTTCTTTTCGAGATCTATCCCGGCAGTTATAGCAACTCTTTATTCGAACCTCGGCCCCGGCAAGTGGATGTGTGGCTTGCCGACCAACCGAATGATGGCGCCGTAGTGCAAATGCCCTTTGGCGAGAACTCCAGCCAGGCCCAGGTTTATTACACGCTTTTCCATCAAAAACCTATTCTTGGCGGAGATTTCAACGCCAATAAGCCCATCCAATTCCTTGAGATTCAACCCATTCTTGAACAGTTTCCTGACGAACATTCGGTGGATCTGTTGAAAAATCTTGGCGTTTATTACATCGTTGTAAATTCCGGCGCTTACTCCAACTTTGAGCAGTTCAATCAGCAGGTATCATCGCTTGGGTTGGTGCAAATGACCGATCAAGAGGGTCAAATTGTGTATACTTTTTCTGAACAATAATTATCTCAGGTAAACCAATGACTGGCTTTTTGCAAAAACATCAGAAGGCGATTTTTCTGAGCCTGCTCGCCCTTATTTCAATAGGTGCAGGTTGGTATATCGCGGATTGCACGCAATATGCACCCTGGGGGTTTAGCGACTCCGCCGCATACCTCTCCGCAGCCCGCAATTTCGCCGCCGGCAACGGATTGGGCATCTTCAATCCAGATGGCAGTTTTGCTCCCCTGTTGATTTTTGCGCCGTTCTTTTCTCTATTTCTCAGCCTCTTTGCCTTTATCAATGCAGACTTGATTGTCACCGTGCGCATCATGGATGTTGTCTTTTTTGCACTCCTTGTCGCCGCCAGCGGATGGCTTTTCTATCTGATTACGCGCTCATTCTGGGCATCGTTGTGCTTTGTCATCATGATCACCACCACCCCGGTGCTGGGCACCCTGTTTACCAGCATCATGTCAGAGCCTTTGGCCATCGTCCTGGGCATCCCTGGTTTTTTGCTGCTGATCTATGCGCTTAAGCAGAACTCCACAAAATGGCTGACCGTATCAGCCGTTCTGGCGGCGCTGGCCCTGCTCACGCGCTACGCCTTTGCGGCCTTCCCCGCTGCAGGCGTGGTATGCGTGCTGCTGCTCTCAAACCAGCACCGTGCTAAACGTATTAGCGATACGCTGAAATATGGCATCATCAGCTTCACGCCCATGCTGGTCTGGATCGCCATGCAGTTGTTTTCAAATAACAGCGTCGGCGCGAGAACTTATTCCATGGATTTCTCGATTACAGAGAAATTCTCTCAATTCATCACACAAGTGTTTGCTGTGCTCAAATATTGGCTGCCCTACCGCACGGATATGATCCCCAACGTGCCGGCGGATGTTTTTCGCCCCATCTTACTGCTTCTGTTCGCCGCGATCATCGTACTGGGGCTTTTCTTCGGCATCAAGAAGTATTTCTCACCTGAGCGCCATGTCACTGGATTGTTAAACATCGGCTTCGTGATTCTGATCCTCCTCTATCTGTTGGTGCTCTTCGTCACCTATATGGTCTCCGCTGAAACCATCTCCATTGACGACCGCATGTTGTCACCCATTATCCCCATTTTTTATGCATTGATCCTTTCGTGTGCCTTATCCATTGGTCAGGCCATCCACCCACGGGTGACTTTTCCGTTTATCGCTGTGATTGTCGCGCTTTTCTTTGTGGTCTTTAACTACCAACCCTTCAAAGCTTACCCGATCGTGGTCGGCAATATCCCCAACGGATACACCTCACCGGTCTGGATGGAAAACCCGATCCTCAGCGGTGATATCGCCTTGCCGCAAGACCGCCCCCTCATTACCAACGCGCCGGATATTCTGTTGTTTTACACCAACCTCAGCGCTTATACACTTTCAGTTGATTCAGCATCTAACCTTTACATTGGCGGCAAAACCAGCCTGGATGACCTGCTTCACCAACAGTGTGCCGTAATGGTGCTTTTTGACACCGGCGACACCCAACGCTTTGAAGGGCTACCCGACGCCCCCACCGCCGCGGATGTCGCTGACCTGCAAATCCAGTTGGATTCGCTGTATTCCAGTTCACATGGCGCGATTCTCGCCGATAATAATTGCAGTCGTTGATCAAACATGACCCTTGCCATCAGATCAACTGATCACCCCAAATCACTAGAATGATGGGAGTAAATGGGATGAATATGAAACGCTTTGCCATAATCTTTGTCGTCATTTTATTCACTCTGGCCTGTGCTCCCCTTGAGATTGCAAAATCCACACTGGTGGTATTAACCTCATCAACCCTTGCGCCATCCTCTTCACCGCTGCCGAATGCAACCACCACACTCGCATCCACGGCCCCACCCGATCCCATTAAGCAAGCCATCCTCTACGCGGAGGATTTCTCGGAGGACTCCGGCAGGTGGACGCCCTCTGATGACAACCAGAGCCGCTTTTACATCTCAAAAGGTGAATATTACATTCAAATTACAAAAAGTGATTACAGCTTTTACAACCTTTCACCTACCCCTTATGGTGATTTTGTGCTTTCAGTGGATGTGCGCCACATCAGCGGCGACGACAAAACCACCGGCTGTATGGTCATCTGGCGCTACAAGGATAATGACAATTTCTACGCCCTGACCATGATGGATAACGGCAGCTACTACATCCACCGATTTTTAGAGGGCGTCTATGGCATGCTCAAGCTGCCCACCACCTCACCCTGGCTTAACACCAACGGCAAACCCAACAACATCACTCTGGCGGCCAATGGAAACACCAACGCGCTCTATTTTAATGGTCACTACGAATACAGCTTTCAAGATTCCTCCATCACCCAGGGATACTTCGGCATAGGTGCGCAGCCTGCACTCGACAGCGAAGTGGAAGTGGCCTTCGATAATCTATACGTCTATCAATATGACCCCGGCAACGGATTCACCCCTGCCACCCCTGTAATTACCGCCACCCCCGAATACCAAAACATCTCGTGGCTGGAACTTACTCGATTCCTAGCGGCTGACCATACCAACTGGGGTGAATATCACCTCGAAGACTACAACTGCATGGATTTCGCCATTGACCTGGTGGCCAATGCGCGAAAAGCCAACATCAGCGCAAAAATCGTCACCGTACAGTTCGTAGGGCAGCCGCTAGGCCACGCCTTTGTGGCCTTTGAAACTACAGACCGCGGACTTATCTTCGTTGAACCCCAGGGTGACAATACCTATTCAAATGTCGACATCGGCAACCTTCTGTGTGACGATTGGGGCCAATTTGAGTGCATGGGCGTTATTGAGAGCGTTGAGTATTTTGGTGAGTGCGACCATGAACAGAATTGTACGGTGATTCCGTAATCAGTCATTAGGGAGGAGTAATTAGGGATTAGGGATTCGTTTTTGTTTCGGCGTTATTTCGAAAACGAATAATTCGAATCCATTTTGTTGTTTATTAGCCTCCATATTGAGAAAAATCAGCTTTGCAAAGATTTTGTGATTAATAATTGATAATATTTTGGTTGGAAACGAATGATTCGTTTTTATGTACGAATCGTGATATTGTCGTCTATTGAAAGTATTCGATGTTGAAAAAAATCAATTAAAAACAATTCCACTTAAACGACTCATAGCTGTATGAAAAGAACAAAGAAGTATTGATGGAGAATCAGTTGAAAAAGAACAATCACCGATAAATCATAATTGGAATATTAGAACTTATTTTCTATTTTGTCAAGAGGGAAATGAGATTATATAAAAAACACCAGCATTTTTCTGCCAGTGTCATTCTTTCAAAGAGTGGCGAGGGTGGGATTTGAACCCACAACCAATGGCTTATGAGTGCGGGCTAAAAATGTCCTCCTAGTACATATAGAATAATTTCCTAATTATTATCAAAAACCCCTGTATATAGCGCTAAAAACAGGAGGTTTTACATGTCTCAAACACCCAACATCCAAGATACTATCAATGGTTTTCAACTCGATGATTACCTTGAAACTTGGGTTGACGCTTTCATGATGGACAGGAAAGCTCAAAATATGGCCAAGGGAACATTGTATTATTACGGATGGAGACTCAAAGAATTTCTCAGTTATTGTGAGACTCGTGAGGTAAAACGAATCACTCAAATAGACCCTACTTTGCTCAGGGAATTTCTAATAGTATTGCAGGATAAAGGTCACAATCCCGGTGGTGTTCACATGTATTACAGAATCATTAAAGCGTTTCTGCGTTGGTGGGAATTTGAGGTCGAGCCCGAAAACTGGAAAAACCCTATCCGAAAAGTAAAAGCCCCCAAGAACCCTGTAGTGCCTCTTAATCCTGTTAACGTTGAAGACGTACGAAAAATGATTGATGTTTGCCCAAAGGACACATTTTTTGGAACAAGGGATAGGGCAATTATGCTTTGCTTGCTTGACACAGGTATGCGGGCTAATGAACTATGCTCAATAAATGTTGAAGATATTAATCTCATTACTGGTGAAATCCATATTTTGGTTGGAAAAGGCAGAAAATCCCGTTACGCTTTTCTTGGAACAAAGGCTCGGAAAGCAATCCGTTCTTACTTGAAATTTCACCCCACCAATATAGAACCGCTTTGGTTGAATCGCGATAGAGAAAGATTAGAGTATTGGCTGCTTGTTGGTATTATGCGTCGTCGAGCAAAGGAAGCTAATGTTCCTCACCCTGCATTGCATGCATTTAGAAGATGGTTCGCATTGACTTGTCTTCGTGCCGGCATGGATGCTTTTTCTTTGCAGGAACTCATGGGCCATGCTGATTTACAAGTTCTAAAAAGATATTTAAAACAAACGAGCCCTGACTTGATGAGAGCTCATCATAAAGCGAGCCCTGTAGACAGCTTGTGATTTTGAAATCACTATATAATTAATTATCATTGGGAAATATAAGGATAATGCGATGAATTTTTGCCCGTTCTTCTCACCTTTAATGAATTTTGCGGAAATCTTTAAATACTTCCATTTAGGTAATTTTTGAAAGGGAAATATGAAACCATTTGAAAACAAACCATATTTTGAACCCAGTTTTTTTGATAAAATTTCAAAGTCAGTTCCAAAAAATAATTTTCTTATTGATTTGAACAATTACTTATCCATTACTGATTTGGATGAGCTCACAATCGACAAATTCGAAGAATTAGCATCGAAATATAAAATTAAAAACCCCTATGACAAATTTTATGATGAACTATGCGATATTTTATTTGAATTTGTAACTTTTCATCTAGGCAGTAAAGAAAGTAAGACTAATAATATTAAATCGTTTAAATGTATACAGAAATTTCTTCAACTAAATGACGATGATTTTGAAAGAATTGTACCCCCCTTAACTTTAGCCAAGTTTACCTTACTTGTTACTTTCTATTTTCGAGCAGAAAAGAAATACGGAGATTCGGAAAAAGCCCTATTTGCCTATGCTGCTGAAAATTATGGATTAAGTAAAGAAGTAGCTGAATCCGTGATTAAAGAAATTGGAGAAGATGTAGTTAAAGAATATTATGTCGAAATTTTCAAAGATAGACGAATTTCACCAGAAGAAGAAAAGGCTGGTAATGAATTAATTAATGCGCTTAATGTTAAGCATAATTTTTCTATTAATGACAAAAATACTGCGGAAAAATTTAAGAAACTTTGGCAAATCGAAAATGGTGAAATGGACGAAACTCCTGTTGACATTATTCTTCAAAAAAATGAAAAATGTTTTTTTGCTTCTGTAGCCACTTTATGTGAAAATCGAACAATAACAAAAAGTGTGGGGTATGCTGGGCCAACATTTAGATTAAAAATAGCAAAAGGTCTCTATTATCGTGTTGGCAATTTCGCAACAAAACGAGATACTGAAGATGTAATGACAAGAATTGATAATGGTGTCCTTTATATCACCAATAAAAGGATTTTATTTGTTGGAAAACAAAATAAACCAATTAAATATTCACAAATTATTGACCTAAAACTTTATACCGATGGTATTGAAATATTTAAGGATTCTGGAAAGTCACCTTTATTTATCATCCAAGACGCAGACAGTGAAATTGCTCTAGCAATTATCGTAAGGCAAATTCAAGATAATTAGCGATTCAATAAATATCGGCAAATTCGCTCAGGCTATCTACAATACATCAGATGGGGTGTTAAGCATCTATAAGGAAGTCATCCGCTTCTATACCTATCGAACCATCGTGCCGCGCTTGCGCTCCTAACGCAACAAGTTGCTGGTATTGCTCTACTCTAATAATTGTTTGAAGGGACATTATGACAATCTGGAGAAAAACTCTCACGCCCGCACCATGGCATACAGACAATGGACAAATTAAGGACGAAGAAGGTAACGTTCTAGCGACTTACCCTTGTACTGAAGAAAACCAAACATTTAAGAATAACGCAGAGCTAATGGCAGCCGCGCCAAAACTTTTAGAGGTAGCGAAATTAGCAATAGAATTATTGGCCGGATTGACACCGGAGCAATTTGCTGAAGGGGCTGCAAATCCGGCTCGTAAAGCTTTGGTAGATGCAATTAATCCATTTATTCGTCAGACAGATAGTAATGGTTTTCAATGGTGGCCAGAGTACGATTTTTTTATGATGTGGATGTTTGGTACTTCGGATAAAGAATTGCGTGAATATTTTCCAGATGAAGAAATGTTTACAAAGTATAAGGCGTTTGCCGCTTCGATGGATGAAAAACATAATTTAAATGAAAAGAAGGGCGATTGACTGATTTTGTAATTGTTTATCGTATCGACATTATTTCCCCTTAGTTTGGCGTCAAGTCCGCAATAATGCTGAAATAATTGATGACAATAATCTTGTGAATTTTGCGAATGAAACAGAAAATTATCTGCAACCTTGCTTCAGTTATCCCTACTGCAAACAGCAAGGTATTCTAATCATAAAGAAGGAATAAATATGTTGCCGATTGATAAAATGGCAGAAGCTGAAGTTAGTCTCCGAATTGCTATCTTTCTTATCGAGCAAAAGCTCACAACTTCAAATATTCAAGTTGCAATAGATGGCGCTCAGATTAAAACTCTTCAAACTATTCATTTTCCAATTATCGATTTTCTTAATTCGTATGGCTGGACTAAGGATTCTAATGAAAGTGGTTGGCAGGGAGTTTATACAAATCAGCATTGGCAATTACAGATTCAAATCCATTCATTGCCCGGTCTGGGGGATTTAACAACCACTCTACAATCAGGCCATACACTTCGTGTTGAGAGTAAAAAAGGCCCGCTCGTAAATAGCAAAAGTTCACAAGAATATCCTCTTATTCGTGAGGCACTTGGCCAACTATTAACTATAGAAAAAGTAGGCGATAAAGATATATTAGCAGTTGCGATACCTCATTCAGCTAAGTTCGAGGCTTTAGCCAAACGGTGGCGTGAAGCTCCATTAATTAAGAAGTACGGCATACGCATTTTGACCGTAAATCGAGAAAACAAGGTTAATGGGTTTGAGTGAAACTTTTAAGCGAAAGGGGGTCTTGTAATTAATAGGCAAACTCGAAATATAAAGTACGTGCATAATACTTCATGCACCTGAGAAATGCAGGGCACTGCTTTTGTTTTCGGGATTCCACCACAAATATCGGAATCGGTGCCCGTTGGCTTTGTCCACCAAATCCCGCCCCAGCGCGGTTAACGAAAACCATTAGGTTTTATTGTTAATCACCATTTAGTCCAGACCTTCGTCACCCTTTATCTCTGATGCTAACACCATTCATTTTTGCAGCGTGTGCTTCAGAAGAATTGAAAATATCTAAAACACTTCTTAATAATTTGAGCTATGGAAATAAAATTCGTGGGATTTTTACAATGCAAAATGCTTTGGCGGATTTGCCTAGGCTAAACCCGCGACATATAGATGAGGTAATACGCAATTGTTTTAACAAAAACTCCACTTATGAAATCAAAGCAAAACAGCTATTCATAAGATACTTAGTTTCGCAATAAAAATGAAAAATACTCTTCTTATTGGCTAACGATTTCTTTATGTTTTCTTACTTCAGCCTGTTTTTCTCTCAGACCAAATACTAAAGTTTTAAGACTATTAAACCTATGAGTAAATTCATAAAATGGATTAGCGAATGTAGGGTTTAATTCTGCACGAATCTTATTTTGCTCAATTTCATATTCTATAATCTTGAGAAGTACATCTATATTCATCCCCGGTTTAATGTGAGTTGTATTTGAAATTCGTCCCGTGAACCATGTGAGAGAAACTCTTATGGAGTTTTCTAATTCGAGAATCTCTCGATTTAATCTAATTAAAGCTAACTCGGAAGATGTCTTATCAACTCCAACTTTTATATTTTTTAGTCCATCAATCACAGGTGTTAACGAGATAATACCACCGCCTCGCTTGACTATTTGCTCAGTTCCACAATAACTACAAGCAAAACGTTCAATATCAGATGTTATTTGTAACTTTCCACCGCAAGATGGGCAAGATAAACTTAAGAAATCTGCCATTTACAACTCCGTTTAAGCGTCTGGCTTCAAACAATAAAGATTTAGAATCATAAATCTTCGGTATTTTTCCGAAATTTGATTACCACTTCCTAGATTATTAATTCTAACTTAATGACAATAACTAATATTGCTATCTTATCATATGAAATAGTTAACAAATAATAAAAGCATTTTCGCTTAAGGTTTCTCCACAATACCTTGCCCAAAGCATCATACTTAGTTCCCTGTGTTTCCAGCATAATTCCAAAATCTGCATTTTTTCAATATAATCTTTAAAAGTAATAATTTTGAATACATTTTTACCGTTTACAAGCATTTTCTGAAAATCAAGAGCTGTTTGTTGGGCAGATTCATCATCCGGATGGCAGAAAAGCCCTGTATACACAAATTCATATTGCTTATTCTGTCTGAGAGCTTCAGCAATTAATTGGTTTCGGAAGAGTTGGTTAAATCTTGAAGATTTAAATTCCTCATAACTTCCAAGAAAAGCTGTTCCCAAACATAGATTGAAGATATATCGATATGCTTCTTTATCATATTCGGTCGATGAAAATGAATCTGTGTATTTACATTCAAGCCCAATAAGACCAATAGAATTATTCACCATTACTTCAAAAGCGACATCAAATGCAGAATTGTCGTTTGTATAGTTAGCCTGTGGTGAATATTCAAAAATAACTTTCTTCACCGCCGTCAATTCAGGCCAGAATTGTTTCAAAAAAATCAGCGCTAGTGAAGTGTCGATTTTCATTTCTCCAAAGAAATTGAAGCAAAGTGGCTGACTTGACAATAGATTATTAAACAATCGGTCTTCTTCGATAATGCCAGATTTTGCAATTTGCCGCTCATGTATGGTTTGATTTACTGCCTCTATGATATTTTCTGAAAGGAAATTCTTCTTATTCACACGTCCATCAAGGATGGTATTTCCGATTAATAGTCCTTTTTTCGTTGGGAAATTGCCTTCATTTTCAACTAAAACAAAAGCTCTCCACCAACTTTGATGGAACCGCATCCTTTTTTTATAACCTTTTTCGGATGGAAGGTTACCAATTAATTCTCTTATTTTATTAATCATTGAAACCTCAATAAATATCGGTTGCTAATGCGATTCTTATCCACGGAGCAAGTTTGCTAGGAAAAATGGAATCGAAATACTATTACCCATTACAATGATACTAATCCAGACACATTACTTAGTAACTAATAGAAAACACATAAAATCAATTAACTAAACTTATCCTCTATCTCGCCCAATCAGCTAAAGTCTCATCAAAAGTAGAATCTGTAAGTTTCTGAACATCACCTGTCAATAAATTTTTAATGAACAAGTCATAATTTCCAGAAGTATCAGATTGATAAACAACCCAATTACTATCTGGCGAAAAACTTGCAGACTCGTTTCCCGACGGGTCAGTGGTTATTCTTGTTGTTGTTTCATCTGCAATGTCATAGATATAAAGTTCAGTGTTGCCATCTCTATCAGAATGAAACACTATTGATTTGCCATCATTTGACCATTTCGGAAACCGATTTGTTGCTCGCCCACTCGTAATTTTA
>Ga0351907_1139_pt2 | contig 15866 bp, 9 predicted proteins | sample BONcelHT113001E6_FD_206861 | JGI IMG/M metagenome (GOLD analysis project Ga0351907, IMG submission 206861) | Enriched cells from coal bed in the Powder River Basin, Montana, United States - BONCAT cells T11 rep1 HSBNCT.T11.300.1.E6 ... | reverse complement strand
AAAAACACGCTATTAGAATATATATTAATTTTATAAATTAAAAATAATCTAAACTTCAGCTAACCCTAAATTAGTTGTGAGTGAAGGGAGATTAATATCATTTGGAGCAACTAAATAGACTGGTTTCTCAATTTTTTTCTGATGTACTGGAACGGTAAATCCTAAATTAACTGAAATAGAATCATTATTAATTCCAATCCCACCTGTAATCTTCATAAGGTTTTTTACAGAAAACTTTTTTACTCCTAATAATTTTGAAATATTGATTATTTCAAATGACATGGGTTCCAAGTCTTCATTAAAATCTAATATAAGGTCTTCCCCTATCTCTACAGATTCTTTATATATTGTTTGGTCTTTTCGGTACAGGAAGAGCGAATCATTTTGAACATCATAATCCATTTTCATGCTTAAATTTTTGGATTTTTTATTTTCCATTATTTCACTCTCCTATCCCTTTTTTGAATAAATGATGTAACAATAATATTATATTTCCAGAATCCAAACTTACAATACAATTATATCATAACTTTGGTTATTGGGGTCTTCGTTATTATTATAGTAATATAAATTATTTATTAAAAGTTAATTATTAGCAATAGATTTCTTATCTCCTTTTTTTGATATAATAATACTATTTTTAATTTTCATGAAATCATTAAATCAAACACAGATTTTTTTAGGAATAAAATCTGAAAAGTAGGGAGTTAATAATTTATTATTAATACTCTCAAAGTCCATTTTTAAATAGGAAAGTTTATACTTTTACTTTAATAATATCACTTTATGGTGTAATTCACATCATATTGGGGGAAACATAATTAATTTTATTTTAATGATTATTTTTTCTCCTCTAAATTACTAATAACTAAGTTTATTTATTTTAAACTTAGTTTATTAAGTCAATTTTATTTAATAGCTGTAAAAGGAGGTGAAAAAGAACGTGACAAGCAAAATAATTTCATCATTCAAAATAACTAAAGTATTACTACCCTTATTGCTATTAACCTTAGCTCTGGTTTTTACAGTCGGTATTAACGATGTATCAGCTGCTGGAGACGCTATCTATGTCAATGATACAGGTGGAAACGATGATAACGATGGTTCTGACTGGACCACAGCCAAAAAAACAATCAAAAATGCCACTGGATCTGTTAATGTTAATGGAATAGTTAACATAGCCAACGGACAATACAACGGAACCAGCAACACAGAAATAACCATTGATAAGAACATGACTATCAATGGAGAAAGCCAAACCGGTACTATAATAAATGGAACAGGAACCAACTGGATATTCATAGTAAACTCGGGAATAAACCTCACACTCAACAACCTAACAATAACCAACGCAACTAGACCAAATGGTGGTGCTATCTACAATTATGGTACTTTGACTGTGACAGGTAGTAATTTCACAAGTAACACCGCAAGTCTTGGTGGTGCTATCTTTAATTCTGGTAGTTTGTCTTTGACTGGATGTAGTTTCACGGATAACACTGCAACTTATGGTGGTGCTATTAACAATCAAAATAACGTTTCTGTGACTGATAGTAATTTCACAAATAACACTGCCCAGTATTATGGTGGTGCTATCCTCAATGGTGGTACTTTGACTGTGACTGATAATACTTTCACAAGTAACACCGCAACTTATGGTGGTGGTACTATCTACAATCATGGTACTTTGACTGTGACTGATAATACTTTCACAAGTAACACCGCAACTGAAGGAAATGGTGGTGCTATCCTCAATCGTGGTACTTTGACTGTGACTGATAGTAGTTTCACGGATAACACTGCAACTAATTATAGTGGTGGTGCTATCTACAATTATGGTGGTACTGTGACTGTGACTGATAGTAGTTTCACAAGTAACACCGCATCTGATTCTGGTGGTGCTATACACAATAATCAGTATGGTAGTGTTTCTGTGACTAATAGTAGTTTCACGGATAACACTGCAACTAATTATGGTGGTGCTATCTGGAATAATTATGGCAGTAGTGTGTCTGTGACTGGTAGTAGTTTCACAGGTAACACTGCAGGGTATGGTGGTGCTATCTGCAATTATGGTACTGTGACTATGTCTGATTCAACTATTACTGATAACACCGCCAGTAGATATGGTGGTGGTATATACAATGGTGGTACTGTGACTGTGTCTGATTCAACTATTACTGATAACACTGCAGTTATTAATGGTGGTGGTATTTGCAACGACTATGGTACTGTGACTGCGAATTTCAATCGTATTGTGGGTAATTCTCCTACAACCATAGTGAGTTCTGTTGGAACTGTTGACGCGAAGTATAACTGGTGGGGTTCTAATAATCCCAACTTCACGACCTTAATCGTTGGTAATGTGGATTACAATCCATGGTTATACATGACTCTCCAAACGAATCCTAATACTATAGTTCAAGGCGAAACTTCTACCCTAACCGCTAACTTCAACAATGCCTATGATGGCACTACAGTCACTCCTTTAAACCCAGATAATGGCCATATACCAGACAAAACACCAGTAACCTTCAACACCGATCTAGGAAGTATTGGATCCAAAACAATAAACAAAGAAACCACAGATGGAACAGCAACTGCTACTTTAACTGCAGATGAGGCTGCAGGAATAGCACATGTTAATGCGGTGACTGATAGTCAAACCGTGAATACTAATGTGACTATAGATCCTAAATCGGCCCAATCCAGTCTTTACTTGACCATAACACCTAATAAAACCAACCCTATGGTAGGTGACACTGTGGTGTACACTCTGAAAGTTGGTAACAAAGGACCCAATACTGCAGAAAACGTGGTAATGACCTATACTATCCCTAAAGGTTTAGAATTTGCCGGGGCCCAAGTAGATGTGGGAACATATACCTACGACCCTACAACCCGTACTATAACCTGGACCATTGGTGATGTGCCCGTAGGTGATCCTTACATGTGGTTATCCCTAAAAGTTACTAGTGCAGGAAGATACTTAATTAACCCCCTACTATCAACCAGTACCTACGACCCCACACTAAACACCAATACACAAAGCTTAACTGTAAATGCAGCAGCAACACCAAACAACAACACTAATAACACAGTAAATGCAGCAACTAACACAGTAACAATGCAAGAAACCGGAATGCCATTAGTAACGCTAGTATTAGCTATTCTCATGATAGCTGGCGGAATAATTGGAACCAAAAAATAAAATAAACCCCTTTTTTCTTTTTTTAGTTATTTTAGGTTATTGATTAATAAATTTATTATTAATACTTTCAAGTCAATTTTTAAATAGGAAAATTTATATTTTTATTTTATAATATTACTTTATGGTGTAATTTACATCTATATGGGGGAACATAATTAATTTTATTTTAATGATTATTTTTTCTCCTATCGGCTTTAATAACCAAGTTTATTTATTTTAAACAGAGGTTATTATATTAAATTTTATTTAATAGCTGTAAAAGGAGGTGAAAAAAACGTGACAAGCAAAATAATATCATCATTCAAAATAACTAAAACTTTACTACCAATACTCCTATTAACCTTAGCTCTAGTTTTCACAGTCAGTATTGACGATGTTTCAGCTGCTTCTGGAGACACTATCTATGTCAATGATACAAGTGGAAACGATGATAATGACGGTTCAGATTGGACCACGGCCAAAAAAACTATCAAAAATGCAACAGGATCTGTCAATGTTAATGGAATAGTGAACATAGCCAACGGACAATACAACGGAACCAGCAACACAGGAATCACTATTGATAAGAACATGACTATCAATGGAGAAAGCCAAACCGGTACTATAATAAATGGAACAGGAACCAACTGGATATTCTATGTAAATCCTGGAATAAACCTCACACTCAACAACCTAACAATAACCAACGCAACTAGAGAAAGTGGTGGTGCTATCTACAATTATGGTAATGTGTCTGTGACTAATAGTATTCTCACAAGTAACACAGCAACTAATTATGGTGGTGCTATCTACAATTATGGTAATGTGTCTGTGACTGATACTAGTTTTACTGGTAACACTGCAAGTCTTGGTGGTGCTATCAACAATCGTTTTGGTAGTGTGTCTGTTTCTGGTTCGGCTATTATTGGTAACACTGCCTATTACATGGGTGGTGGAATCTACAACTATGCTAATACTGTGACAGTATCTGATTCGACTATAAGTGATAATACTGCCCTGTTTGGTGGTGGAATCTTTAACACTGGTAATGTGACGGTGTCTGATTCGACTATTAGTGGTAACACTGCAAACTATGGTGGTGGAATCTACATCCATAATGGTAATGTGACGGTGTCTGGTTCGACTATTAGTGGTAATATTGCCCAGGAATATGGTGGTGGAATCTACAATTCTCATACTTTGGAGGTGTCTGATTCGACTATTAGTGGTAACACTGCAAACTATGGTGGTGGAATCTACAACTATAGTGATAATCTTACGGTGTCTGATTCGACTATTAGTGGTAACACTGCAGATTATGGTGGTGGAATATTCAATTGGGGTACTTTGATGGTGTCTGGTTCGACTATTAGTGGTAATACTGCAGATTATGGTGGTGGAATCTACAATTGGGGTACTTTGACTTTAAATTTCAATCGCATAGTGGTTAATTCACCTACAGCTATACACAATGATTATGGATCTGTTGATGCTGAATATAATTGGTGGGGTTCTAATAATCCTGACTTCACAACTTTAATCGTTGGTGAGGTGGATTACAATCCATGGTTATACATGACTCTTCAAGCAAACCCAACAAATATTGAACAGGGCGAGACCTCTACTTTAACTGCCAGCTTTAATAATGCATATGATGGCATTACACCTACTCCTTTAAACCCAGATAATGGCCATATACCTGATAAAACACCAGTGACTTTCAACACAGATCTAGGAAGTGTAGGATCCAAAACAATAAACAAAGAAACCATAAATGGAATAGCAACAGCTACTTTAACTGCCGATGAGACTGCAGGAATAGCACACGTTAATGCGGTGACTGACAGTCAAACCGTGAATGCTGATGTGACTATTAATCCTAAATCCAGCCTTTATTTAACCATAAATCCAAGTAAAACTAATCCTATGGTGGGTGAGACTGTAATCTACACCTTGAAAGTTGGTAATAATGGACCAGACACTGCAAAAAATGTGGTAATGACATATACTATCCCCAAAGGTTTGGAATTTGCAGGGGCCCAAGTAGATGTAGGAACATACACCTACGACCCTACAACCCGTACTATAACCTGGACCATTGGTGATGTACCTGTAGGTGATCCTTACATGTGGTTATCCCTAAAAGTTACTAGTGCAGGAAGACACTTAATTAATCCCCTACTATCAACCAGTACCTACGACCCAACAATAAACAGTAATACACAAAGTTTAACTTTCAATGCTGCAGCAACACAAGGTAACAACACTAACAACAACACTAACACTAATAACACAGTAAATGCAGCAACTAACACCGTATCTATGCAAGAAACAGGAATACCATTAGTAACGCTAGTATTAGCTATTCTAATGATAGCAGGCGGAATAATTGGAACCAAAAAATAAAATAAACCCCTTTTTTTTTCTTTTTTTAAATAACTTGAATAAATGAAGTATTTCCATTTAAAAAAAAAAAATATTATAAGACACCTTCATGTAAGAATTAAAAAATATTAAAATAAAATTTAATTAATTAATTCCAATTTTTATAATAAGCCCCAAATATTATTTATCCTCATTTAATTCTCTTACAGCTTTGGCTATGGCCATAATAGGTGAAACACCTTTTGGACACACTGGATAGCAGTTCCCATAAGAATCACAAGCACCCCATCCATTAGGAGTATCAGCTAGTTTTAGTCTTTCATTTCCTTCTGCTTCCCGGGGGTCAATGTGGAACCTGTAAAGTTTAGCCAGTGCAGCAGGCCCTAAATATTCAGGATTATTTCCTTCAACAGGACAGGCACCAAAACAAGAAGCACATAATATGCAGTTAGTATATAATTCAAGCTCATTAACGTGTTCCGGGTCCATGAGCCTCTCTTTTTCAGGATCATCATCTGATGGCCTTAAAACTGGCTCTAATGATCGATAATACTCAAAAAAGGTATCCATATCTACAATAAGGTCTTTAATTACTGGTAAATGAGGGAGTGGTTCTACTAAAACCTCTTTTTCAGGGTCCCATTCTATTGTTTCATTAATACCCGGATAAGAACTAATAGGAACATCTAGTTCCCCTTTCAGTAAAGATTCAATTTGCGTCCGGCAAGCGAGTCGTGGAACTTTGTTTATTAACATGGCACATGATCCGCAGACTGCACCACGACAGGAGTAGTGAAATGCAATTGAATCATCAAATTCTTTCTGGAGCTGGAATAAAGCACCTAAAACAGTTAAACCTGGGCTTGGATCAATTTCAAATGTATCATAACGGGGTGAATCCATGCCCTCATGGTAACGATATACTTTTAGTTTCATTAGTAAACACGCTCCTTTGGTTCAAACATGCCCATATTAACGTTTTTATACGAAACATGGATTTTATGATCGCGGAGTTCTACCTGGGTATGTTTTAGGAATTTAAGGTCATTTCGCTCCGGGTAATCTATTCTTTTATGGGAACCCCTGCTCTCCTGACGGGCAATGGCCCCACGGGCGATTGTTTCAGCCAGTAGTAACATTCCTTCAATTTCTAAAAACTGGATAAGTGCTTGGTTAAATTTTCGATCTTTGTTTTGGATTGAAACATTAGAAATTTTTTCTTGTATATTTTTAATATCATGTAGGCCTTTTTGCATCTTTTCTTGCTCTCGGAATATTCCGAATTTATCAGACATGGTCCGGGTCATCATATCTTTTATATTAAAGATGTTTTCTTTTCCTTTGCATTGAAGTATGTCTTCGATTTTATTTTCCACTACATGCATAGCCATTTTCAATGGTTCATATGGAGTTACTGGCTCATGCGTAGACACTGGTTCATGTGGAGGGTTCATGTCTTGAACATCATCAATGATCTTCTCTGCAACTAACCGTCCGAACACTACTGTTTCCAGAAGTGAATTCCCTCCCAGTCGGTTTGCCCCGTGGACACTTATACATGCACATTCACCGGCAGCGTATAATCCCTTAATCTTTGTTGCACCATTAATATCTACATCTATTCCTCCCATGGAATAATGCTGACCTGGTTGTACAGGTATGGGTTCATTAATTGGATCCACACCTGCAAAATCCATAGCTATCTGCCTTATCCCTGGCAATCGTTCCATGATCCTATCCGCGCCCAGGTGTCGCAGGTCAAGATGTACATATCCTCCATCAAATCCTCGGCCTTCTATGATTTCTTGTTCTATGGAGCGTGCCACCACATCTCTTGGTGCTAAATCAACAGAATTTGGGGCGTAAAATTCCATGAAACGTTCATTTCTATTGTTGAGGAGAATACCTCCCTCACCACGGGCCCCTTCTGATATTAGGATATTAGTTCCATAGAGGGTGGTAGGGTGAAACTGGACAAATTCCATATCATTTAGTGGCACACCAGCCAAAAGAGAAAGGGTTTGCCCATCCCCTGTGTTAATTAATGCATTGGTGGACTTATTAAATATCCGGCCAAAACCACCGGTGGCCATGAGAACCGCCTTTGCATTAAACCCATGGATTTGCCCAGTCTTTATTTCCAGTGCTGTGCATCCGGTGCAACACTGGTCTTTAGTTATTAGTGATGTTACAAAAAATTCCTCATAAAAAGGTATTTCACAGTCCACAGCTTGTTCATAAAGTGTGTTGAGTATATTGTGGCCTGTGCGGTCTGCGGCATAGCAAGTTCTTGGAAATCCTGCCCCTCCAAATGGGCGCTGTGCAATTTTACCGTTCTCCAGCCTGGACCATACTGTTCCCATATGTTCCAGTTTAATAACTGTGCGGGGGGCCTCGCGACACATAAGTTCTACCGCGTCCTGGTCAGCCAAATAATCAGATCCTTTAACTGTATCAAAGGCATGGCTTTCCCAACTATCTTCTGTACCATCTTCACCCTGGACATTGCCAAGAGAAGCATTCATTCCCCCCTGGGCCGCTACAGAGTGTGAACGCAATGGATGAACTTTACTTATTATTGCACTATTTATTCCTGAATCTGCAAGACTTATAGCAGCCTGGAGGCCCGTTAATCCTCCCCCGATTATGATAACATCATGTTGGTGAATCACATATACCATCCCCCATATAGATCAATCTGAAAATAAGTGTTATTCTTTATCTTTTTTAGCATCATAAGGTTTAACCATCTTTTTTGGGTCAACCACACGATCAAATTCATCTTCTGAAATATATTTAAGTTCTAAAGCAGCTTCTTTCAGGGTTAAATCATTATTCAGTGCATAGTGGGCGGTCATGGACGCTTTATCATAACCAATAACAGGACTAAGGGTAGTTACTAACATGAGTGATTGTTCTAAGAATTTGTTAATCTGATTTTTATTTGGCCTGGCCCCATCAACCATAAACAAACCGAAGTTAAGACATCCATCGGCCATTATACGGATGGAATGCATGATATTATGGATTATTAGAGGTTTATAAACATTCATCTCTAGATAACCACTACCTCCTCCAAAGGAAACTGCGATATCATTAGCCATAATCTGAATAGCAACCATGGCCAGTGCTTCACATTGGGATGGGTTTATTTTTCCAGGCATGATTGAAGAGCCTGGTTCGTTAGATGGAATATGGAGTTCATTAAACCCGCAGCGTGGGCCGCAGCTTAAAATACGTATATCATTGGCGATTTTATATAAAGAGGTTGCCAGGGTTTTTATGGTACTGCTTAACATTACCATTGCATCATGAGAACCCTGTACCGTGAATTTGTTTGGTGCAGTTACAAATGGCAGACCAGTTAATTGTGCAATTTTCTCTGCCACTTTTTCATCAAAACCCGCGGGTGTGTTAATACCAGTACCCACCGCAGTGCCTCCCAGTGCTAGTTTATAGACATCTTTTAAGCTGTCATTTAATCGCTCCAGGTTATCATTTAACATACCCACGTAACCAGAAAATTCCTGGCCTAGGGTTAAGGGAGTTGCATCCTGCATATGTGTCCGGCCCACCTTTATAATATCTTCCCATTTTTCTGCTTTTAATTGTAATAAATCGCGTAAATATTTAACAGAGGGGGTTAACTGCTCATTTATTCCTTTTACCGCGGCGATATGCATTGCTGATGGAAATGTGTCATTAGATGATTGGGACATATTTACATGGTCATTGGGATGTACCGGTATTTTACTGCCCAATGGGTTTCCAGTTAATTGTGAACAGCGATTGGCAATTACTTCATTTACATTCATATTAAAATGAGTCCCGCTTCCAGTCATCCACACATGGAGTGGGAATTGGTCCTGATGATGACCAGCAAGTAGTTCATCACATACTTGGACAATCAAATCTTTTTCTTTCTCATTTAACAGGCCAAAGTTGAAATTAGATATAGCTGCTGCCTTTTTTATTATAGAATAAGCAGTAATCATTTCTCTAGGCATTAAATCGTTGCCGATGCTGAAATGCTCAATTGAACGCTGCGTCTGCGCCCCCCATAATTTATCAGCAGGTACTTCAACTTCTCCTAAACTATCTATCTCCATACGATACTTTTGGGCCATAGTAAATCATATCCACTATTATTATCTACAATCCTAAATTCGTAAAGTATTCCTTATTAACCTATAATATTTCTAAGCAGTTCTTGGTGATTACGATAAAAAAAGTAATAGATGTTGTCAAGCCAAATTCATTATATTAATTTATGATTATTAAATTATTAATATATGGTGATTTTGAGAAATTAAAAGACACATTCCATAATGGGGTTTATTAAAAAAGATTCTGAAAGCTTTTAATTTTAAGAAATAGATATAATGTTGTATTAACAAATTATAATATAATACCTCAGTTTAATTGATATAACCCAGATTTATGAATTTATAATATAATACCTCAATTAATTGATATAACCCAGATTTATGAAATTATAATATAATACCTCAGTTAATTGATATACCAGATTTATGAATTAATATTTTTCAGAATAAATTATTTTCACAAAATTATTAATTAGGAATGAAAAGCATGTCAGATGAACTAGGAAATATTAGAGTTAAAGTCACAGATTCCGAAGAAAACCGCCAAAAATGCCTATGCCGACTGTGTCACAGTTATCCGGAAGAGTGTACTGGTGAAATTCTATTTTGTGGTAAATCTGAGAGTAAATGTGATATTAAACCTAAAACTTGTCTCTGTAATAAATGTCCAGTATACCTCAAATATGACCTGAAAGGACTATACTACTGTGATAAATTGCGTGTAGGGGATACTAACTTTTTAATGCGCAAAAAACATTCAGAAGAAGACCCTGCTTTTTACCAAAAGATAGTTAATATCAAGGAAGAGAGCATTTCCGGTGAAAGTGTGGTAGGGGCCATGGGGTCCTTAAAAAAATTCCCTTTTTCCCTGGATGATCTATATTTTATACCCGCCCAGGTAAATAAAATCCCCCTTAACCAAGGAGAACCGGTTAACACCACTGTTACAATTGGTCCTCAATCTAAAAATCCTCTTAAAATCACATCCCCTATAATGATTTCCGGGATGAGTTTTGGTGGAATATCTAAAAATGTTAAATTAGTAATCTCCAAAACCGCTGAAAAATTAAAAATTGGTTTTAATTCCGGTGAGGGTGGGATAATAGATGAAGAAAAGAAAATAGGTGCAGATTATCGTATAGTCCAATATTCTACTGGGAGATTTGGAATTGATGAAGAACTTCTTAAATCAGCATCTGCAATTGAAATCAGGTTTGGACAAGGAGCCTATCCTGGTAAAGGAAGTTATTTACCTGCTAAAAAAATGACGGACGAAATAGCCCAGACCCGTAACCTTAAACCTGGTGAAGCATCCTATTCTCCAGCCCATCACCCCGATATAACAGATCAAACATCATTAAAAGAAAAAGTTTCATGGCTACGTGAAATAAGTAACGGAGCACCAATTGGGGCAAAAATTGGTTGTGGAGATATAAAATCAGATGTAAAAGTATTGGCCAATGCTAAGGTTGATTACATTGCATTAGATGGTTTCGGGGGAGGTACCGGGGCGACTAATTTGTATGTACGAGATAATGTGGGGATACCCGTATTTACGGCTATTGCTCAAGCCCACAAAACCCTTGAAAAACGTAGTATGAAAGATAAAATATCATTAATAGCCGGAGGAAACCTTAGAAATTCAGCAGATTATGCCAAGTGTCTGGCTTTAGGTGCTGATGCAGTCTACATTGGAACCGCTGCATTAATTGCTATTAATTGTCAACAATACCGTGTATGTTACTCAGGATTATGCCCTACCGGTGTTACCACCCAAGACCCTAAATTAATGGAACAATTAGATATAAATCAAGGTGTAACCAAGTTATCCAATTATATTGAATTATCCACAGAAGAAATAGCCAATTTAACAAGAATTGTTGGAAAAAATGATATTTGTAAACTTTCCAGAGAGGACCTGATTTCTTCTAACAGAGATATGGCCACGGCCACGGGTGTAAGATGGATAAATGGAGAATATATTTAAAAAAAAAAGTAGTCCCTGAAGTAATATGCATAAATGGGGATCTAAAAACAAGTAGTCCACGGGTGTAAAATAGATAAAAGGGGATCTAAAAACCTTAATTATTAATTAATATTATTATAAAAATTGAAATTTATATGCAATCGTGGACATATATAGTATGTGAAGGGGAGTGAAATTTTTGTCCAAAGTAGAATTTAATATGGAAAATCTGCAAAAATGCATCTGTAAAACCTGTCCAGTACAAGCCGAAAGTGTATGTGCTAAACAAAAAAAGATGAAAGTTCAGAAAATGATGGAAAGCAAAATGCTACCTGATGCTGAAATGGTGGCCGGTGTCTATTGTGCTACTGGAAAATCTTCTTGCGGTGATCTAGACTTCAGTAAAATGTGCCAGTGCAATGAATGCCCACTCTGGGAAGAATGCGACTTAATAAGTGGCCAGCCCATGGGATACTACTGTAGAGATGGACAAGCAGAATAAAATCTACTATAATCATTTTTTATTTTTATGATTCTATTAACCAAATAAAAACTATTACCTTCTTAAGGAAAAAGTTATATTCTTATTTTATTTTTAATTATAATATTATGAACATACTATTTTTAATAAAGTATTGAACTATACTAAGCCATTAATATTTAAATAAATAAAGTATCACCTTAATTCAGTATCTTTCACTTCAATCCCTTCATCTTTTAAAACATCAAATAACTGCCTACATCTAGTATGCACAGGGTAGACACTTTCTGGTGAAATCTCTTTAATCAAATCAAGTATCTCCGGGCCGCAGGCATGGCCTGATGCATGGTAACCTGTATGTACTTCAATATCGAAGTGTTTTAGCCAGTTTCTTTCTCTCCGGCCGTCTATTTCCATTTCATCGTTGAATGGTTCTGTCTTGGATTTAATGTAGATGGCGTTTTCTGGTTTTATATCTATGAGTTCTTTAAATTCAAAGAAGTCACACTGGAACATGTAATCTTCAGGGTTCTCCTGCAAGTCCTTGTAGGTGATATTGTTGTCCCATGAAATGTAATCCTTTTCCCATCCTTTATAGTCGGCTGTGATGTATTCTTCATCCAGTTGGTTACCGGGCATCCATTCACCGTCAAAGCAGACATGTGATTCTCCACCGGCCAGGCCCCAACTTTTTCTTCCTTTATAAACCGCCACATCATCTATCTCGGGGTAGCCCAAACCGGCAAACTCATTTAGTAAAAAGGCCTCTTTGGTGTTCACCACCATGGTCCGGTCTGATTCTTTGGCAGCATTATAAAATGTGTAAAAACGGTCCAGATCCCGGATAGGGTAGTTCACAATGATAAGGCCTTTATGTGAGAGAGATAAATCCATGGCTCTTTTTTCAATATCCTCCTCAGTTGTATTGCTGTCCCTTTCTATACGGGTGCCCTCAGTAATTATGGTTTCCGGGGCAAACTTTTTAGCTTTTTTAATGAACTTCCTGGTTTCTTCTTCCCTTTTACCGTGGAATCTAAAATCTCCAGTATAGGCCATTGATTGTTCCCCATTTTCAGCTAAAAATCCACACGAACCCGGTAAAGAATGGTCCACCGGCGCGGCCTGTATCTTAAATTCCCCGATTTCAAAGTTTTTATATGGTTCTACCACATTAATTTCTCTAGGTTTTTTAGTGTCCTTGGCATTGGCCCTTCTATGGGTGGTGTTGGAACTTTTATTCACAGTCTTTTTGGCCATTAATAGAAAATCCTGTTTGTAAGTAGTGTAATTATTGAATCCTGCTATCCCTGTCGTTTCAAGGGCCTTGATAATTAAAAAACTTTCTTTAGTCATGTAAAAAGGAATATCGTCTCTTATGTGGTGAAGGTATCCCATATGGTCCAGGTGGGCATGGCTGATTAAAATACCCTGGGCTGCAGGTTTTTCATTGTAATTAATACCTGCGTGTTTTAGATAATCTTCCCGGTAGATACCTTTTATTTTAGGCAGTAGGCCGAATTCTACCAGGTCCATGATCCCGTTTAATTTACGGGGTTGTAAAAATTCTGAAAAATAATCCCCTTCATTATTAAAACTTTTTCCAAAGTCAAAGAAGAATGAATCCTTATCAGATGAGACATGTATCTTATTTCCCCCAATCTCATCTACTCCACCATAAAAATCTATTTGCGCCATGAATAATCCCCCACATATAATAATTTTAATTTATAATTTCATTTTAGAAGTCTTTATAATCTTATAATCTAATCCAAGCAATATTATTATTATATCTTATCTATGTGGGGATCGATAAATAGTGAGATACAATTTTATCTATAAAACTCTTAATTGGAATCAATAATTGAGGTATAATTATTATCTCTAAATCAATTATTTCTCTATTTATTAATAATATGAAATAAAATATATAATAAGTAAATAATTATTCATTAGCTCCCCAGCTCTTACCCCGGAGATTCCAATATGCCAGAATATAAAGATATAGTTCCAGAAGAATTTGAAGAAATAATAAAAATCTGCGACCAACAGCTTGAAGAGAACCCCAATAACCCTGAAGCTTGGACCAGGCGTGGAATGGCCCTTTTAGCATTAAGCCGTGCAGAAGAAGCTCTGGATAATTTTGAAAAAGCATTGGAAATTAATCCGGAATTTGACTGGGCATTACATAATATATCCCACGCACTTTTCATGTTAGGGAGGTTCTATGAGGCCCGGGAGTACTTCCGCCGGTCCCTACTAAAGGATCCTGATGATGAAGTAACCCTGAATAACATGGCCTTCCTTTTATCATCCATGGGTAATTTCCAAGAAGCGTTGGAAATATTTAATAAACTATTGAAAAATAATCCCCGTGCCTTCAACTTATTAAAGCAGAAAATTAGGTGTTTAATGGAGTTGGAAGAATACCCTGAAGCATTGGAAGAAATAGATTCTATTTTAAAAGACAATAAACCGGACCCTGAGATTCTAACCTGGGAAGGTAATATGTTTATGGCCATGGGAGAATATGACGATGCCCGCTTATCATTTGATAATGCCCTGGAGATTGATAAAACATTACCAGAAACCTGGAAGTCATTGGGAATTGTGCATTATCTAATGGCAGATTATGCTGAAGCACTGGACTCTTTTAATGAGTCTATCCGACTTGATCCTGAAAATTACTTACCTCACCTGCTCAAAGGGAAATTGTTAAGTGAGATGGGTAATTTAAAAGAAGCCTTAAATAGCTTTGAAAATTCCTTAAAACTAAATGACCTTAATCATGAGACATGGTTTAACAAAGGTTTAGTCCTTTTTGAACTTAAAGATTATGTAGAATCTGTGGAAGCCTATGAAAAGGCACTGGAACTTGAAGAAAAATCTCCAGAAATATGGAACTCTCTGGCCTTATCCTTATTTGAAATGGGGCGGCACAAAGAAGAGATTAAATGTTATGATAAGGCTTTGAAGTACAATCCTGCGTTTTATGAAGCCTGGACCAATAAAGGAGCCACCCTGGTTACTATGAATGATGAGGTGGAAGGTTTGAAATGTTTCAACCAGGCATTGCTATTGAACCCTCAAGATATTAACGCCCTTATGAACAAGGGAAATGTCCTGATGTCAGTTGAGGACTTTGAAGATGCTGCCAATTGCTTTAAACGGGTGATGGAGATAAACCCCAATATAGTCATGGCCCGCATATTTTACTCCAGGGCCCTATACAGCATGGGCAAATTAGAAGAGGCTTTGCAGCTGTTAAATAAAGTCACCCAGGTAAACCCTGAAATAGAATTAGGCTGGTTTTACCGAGGATTATGTCATCTAGAAAGGGGTGAGGCAGATTTAGCCTTAAATGATTTAGATAAATCTATTGAACTAGACCCTGAAAACTCCGCAGCCTGGTTATGGAAAGGAAAAGTACAGCTAATGTTAGATGAAGAAGATTTAGCATTAGAATCATTTGACAATGCCATAAAATATGATAAAAATAATTTATCAGCCTATTTCAACAAGGCCATGGTCCTATCTCACCATAAAGAGTTTAGAAAGGCCGTGGAATGTTATGATCATATTCTAGAATTCGAGCCAAAGAATACTAATGTTTTACTTAAAAAAGCCATTTGTCTGGGGCAGATGGAGGACTTTGAAAGTGCCATTAAATCATTGGATATCATATTAGAAGAAGATGTTGATGATTTCGACGCCCTATATTTAAAAGCAAGTGCCCTTCGA
>Ga0351907_1110_pt1 | contig 15934 bp, 11 predicted proteins | sample BONcelHT113001E6_FD_206861 | JGI IMG/M metagenome (GOLD analysis project Ga0351907, IMG submission 206861) | Enriched cells from coal bed in the Powder River Basin, Montana, United States - BONCAT cells T11 rep1 HSBNCT.T11.300.1.E6 ... | reverse complement strand
GAAGGCCCATTATTACCCACAACAATCGTATAAGTAAGCAACTCACCAGCAACAACAGTACCAGGATCACCAACCTTCGTCACATAAACATCCGCCACCGTATCCACATCAGTAAACACAGTAGAAGTATTATTCACCAAAAACGGATCAAACGTATCCGAATCAACAGACGCCGTATTAGTGAAACCAACCAAAACAGAAGGATCAACAATACCCCTAATCAACACAGTAGCAGAACTACCAGGAACAAAAGCACCAGCCCAAGTATAAGAACCAGCCCAAACATCCCAAGAACTACCACCATTCAAAGAGAACTCAGAACCAAACAACTCACCCGGAACAACATCCGACAAAGTCACATTCTGAGCATCAGAAGGCCCATTATTACCCACAACAATCGTATAAGTAAGCAACTCACCAGCAACAACAGTACCAGGATCACCAACCTTCGTCACATAAACATCCGCTGAGGTATTTATGTTTAAATTGTCAGCATCATTGTTTGCATACTCTCTCCTATCATTGTGAGGATTTGTAGTCACAGGAAGAGAATAGGAAGTTACATTCACTGTGTTAACATGGTTAGTTCCATTAGGAACGTCGGATCTGACCTTTAATGTGAAAGTAAAGAAAATACTTGTCCCATTAGATATAGAACCCCCAGTGTAGTTTACTATCGGTGATGAATAACCATAAGTAAACCCAATTGGAGTATTTCCTTCAGTAACAGTTGTTAAATCGAATATATTGCCATCTAACAAGTCTCTGACTAACACATCAAATGCTGTGGAGTTACCGACATTAGTTACATCAAACCTGATGGTAACATAGTTACCCGCAATGGCAGGATTAGGTGTAATTGTTTTCGTAACTACCAGACTAGGCTCTACAATATTCAAGTCAATACTATCCATTGCTGGAGTTCCTTCGTTTTCATCCCAATCTACAGCCACATTATTGACCTTGATTGGATTTAACCAGGAATTATCCGTGCTGTTTAATACAGTTGCATTGAACCTTAAAACAAATTTATTGTTCAAAGGGTCATTGTCTGGATTAACTATAGTCACACCACTAAATATAACTGTAAATGTTCTAGTTACCGCGTCATAGCTAATGTTTATTGGAGAACCTAAAGTTCCATTGAATCCAGTAGTGTCAACAGAAACACTTCCAGGGACAAAAACAAAGCCATTTGGTAAAATATCTACCATTGTAACGTTTGTTAGTAATCCTTCCGGCAATGTAATATCAAACTTGAAGGTTCCAACTTCACCAATAGTTAAATTATTACCCACAGTAGTAGGCTCAGAAGAACTTTCCAATTGTTTAACCACTGCTGCTTGTACAGTATTTATGTTAACTGTACTGTTATCCGTGTATTCGCGTCTATCATCATTCGGCATTGTAGTAGTTGGTAGAGAATAGGATGTTACATTAGCAGTATTCTCATAACTTGAACCTGGGTGTAGATTTGATAGCACATTTACATTGAATGTGAAATCAATACTAGTGCCATTTGTTATGGATCCTCCAGTGTATGTTACTGTACCTGTAGGTTGATTATAACCATATGTAAAGCCGGATGGAGTAATTCCTTCACTTACCGCTGTCAAATCAAATAAGTTACCATCTAAGATATCTTTTAAATTAACGTCAAATGCAGTTGAGTTTCCATTGTTTAACACATTTAGTGTTACAATAATGTTGTCTCCCGCATCAACAACGTATGAATTTAATGTTTTGGTTATTACCAAATTTGGTTCAACGATATTTAGGCCAACACTATCCGAAATTGGACTGCCAGGATTTTCATCCCAAGTCAAATTTACATTGTTAGTCTTGGAAGGGTTAAGCCATGAATTCACTGGATCATTGAGTACTGTAGTATTGAATTTTATGGTGAAATTGTTATTGTTTGGATCTGGATCATCTGGTACTGTAGTGATTCCTATGAAAGTAATGGTTATGGTTCTATTTACAGCATCATAATTTACAGACATTGGACTTCCTAATGTACCACTAAATCCAGTTGTATTTAAAACAACACTATTTTCAACATAACTAAATCCAATCGGCAATACATCAATTACTCGTAGATTCGTAGTCTGTCCATCAGGTAATCTTATATCAAACCTGAAAGTTCCAACTTCACCAATAGTTAAATTATTGCCCAACGTAGTAGGCTCAGAAGAACTTTCCAATACTTTGTCTATGGTTGGAGAAGTAATTCGTAGATTAGTGCTGTTCGAAGTTGTGTAATTCCTCTCATTAGGATCTGTTCCATTTATAGAAGTGGAATTCACATAAGCTGTGTTGGGATATATCCCACTAGGACTAATGTCAGGTCTAACCTTAACTGTAAATGTGAAGGTAATAGTAGCACCACTAGCAATTGAACCCCCAGTATAAATCACATTTGGAGATGTGAAACCATAGGTGAATCCTGCAGGAGTTATTCCTTGTGTTACAGTACTTAAATCAAACACATTACTATCTAATGGATCATTTATTACTACATCATGTGCATAGGAAAGATTACTGCCTGTATTTCTTACAGTTAATGTTACAGTAACTGTGTCTCCTGCATCAGTAGGATTTGGGCTGAAAGTTTTGGTTATAGTAACATTAGGTTCCACAATTCTCATATTAACATTGTTGGAAGTTATTGGAGAACCCGTGTTATTAAGCCAGTTCATGCTAGCATTATTGGTTTTTAAGTTTCCACGATTATTAGCTGTGGTATTCAGAACAGTTGCATTGAAAAATACGTAAAACGAATTATTTAACGGTGTATTGTCAGGATTTACTGTAGTGACTCCATTAAATATGATCGTCAGTATTCTAGTCCCCGCATTGTAGCTAGAGCTTAGAGTTCCTAAAATTCCATTAAATCCACTAGAATCGACTACAATACTTCCAGGAACAAATGCAAATCCATTAGGTAGAATATCAGTTATATTCAGGTCAGTGACCTGTCCTTCAGGTAAGGTTATGTTCAACAGGAAAGTTGCCACTTCACCAATGGTGAGGTTATTATTCAGAGTTAGTGGATCTGAAGAACTAGTCAGGGCTTTGACAATGGTAGGGTCAGCTATAGTGACTGTTGCATTATCCATATACAAGTTAGGGTCCTGAACAAAATTAGGTCCACCCGGTGTAGATGCATAATGAGTTATATTAGCTTGGTTGTTAATCAATTGTCTTGGATAGACGTTATTGGCAATTGTGCAGATATAAGTGATTATAACTGTATCTGTGGAATAAGGAGGTCCTTTAGTTCCATCATTTGGAAGAAGAGGGTCTGTTAGCTGCATTCCTCCAGAAAAAATATCACCAACGTAAGCCAGATTTGTTCCTAATCCATTTTTTACACTTTGTAAAATGAAATTAGTTAAACCAGCTGGAGTATTTTCAGCAATAGTAACATTATATGCTTCTGCACTACCCTGATTTTCCACTGTTATTACATAAGTTACCACATCTCCAGCATCAGCCCCTACGAGATTTCCATCTACAGGTAAAGTGCTAGGTGATGGACTTATAGTACCCGAACCACTAGTTGAATTAATCCCTTTGGTTATAACCAGATAAGGTTCTTGGGTCAATATATTAACCACACCAGATAACTCGGTTTGTTGACCAAATGTATTTTCAGTCAATTGAGTCATCATATTAGCCAAAGTTAGTGAATCTGCAAATGGCTCATTGGTAGCAGTGACTGTGAATAGGATGTGAATTCTTCTTGGTTGACTGAGTAAATCATTGAAATTTCCGTAATCAAATTTTAGTGAATTTTCTGAGCTGTTAACAATCAATAGGGGAATTCCAGCTCCTAAGAAAGCAGATAGAGTGTCATCACTTGCAAGTCTCCATTGACCTGCTGCAGGTACACCATCGCCTTGGGCAATCTGAGTTGTGACTTCATTAGCATTTAGAAATGGAATAGGTAGGTAATCTATGATGTGTAAATCTTCAGTTGTTGATATTAAAATATCAGCTAGCAAGGAATAAGTTACAGTCATCCCCGGTTTGACTTTCACATCAGTAAAACCTGTGTTTCCATCAATAGCATAGATAGTCTTGTATATAGAGGGCCCAGACATGACGACTGATGTTCCACTACTTTCAGATACAGGCGCATCATTATCCAGCAAGTTAGCATTTATTGTTTCAGCATTAGTTGTATGGTCTCCCATACCAACGTAAGGATCTGATCCTACCGGTACCGAACCCTCATACTCAGTGTCGATTATGGTCCGGAATTTAATGTAACCTGTAGTGGCGCCTCTATTGTCAAACCTATCATCGTACAATCCACCCCTAAGAATTCCATCAATTCCGGGATTTGTGAGCCCATATTCTAAAAGTTGACCGGAAATATTGAATATTACTGTGGTCTCACCGGTAAGAGAATTATGAGTCACACTGTAATAAGCCGGGTCAAAGTCAATATTTATCACAGTCCCATTTTCCACAATTTGTAAATGAGGTATGAATGAATTATTGAAGGATTGACCATCACCAATTAAATCCGTGATAACTATGTTCTTAAAAGCAAAGTAATCTGAAACTTGGAAGTCAATAGTGTACTCTAATGAGTCACCCGGACTGTATCCATTTCCTTGAGGATCATTTTGCAGAATAACTCTTTTTTGTGTGGCCAATGAAAGAAGCCTGATTAAATAATCAGAATCCGGGCCATCAGAAATTATTGTATTTCCCAAGTAAGTCCCATTGGCAGTTGCATTGTTGAATGCGTTTCTAATTCCACCATCAGGATTGTAACCTGTAAGTGGGTCTAAAATCGGGTCAAAAGTACTGTTAAATTCTGGAGCATACACTGTGTATGAAATAGTTTTTTCTGGACCTCCTAAAAATCCAGTTATAGAAGCAAAGTTTATAATTAAACTTCCTCCTGGACTTGAAGTAGAAGGCTGTTGGATTACAGATCCTCCATCTGCATTAATCAGATTAAGATATTGTAAATTACCAGATAAAATGTCACTAACATTTATATTTGTTACTGTGGTGCCATTGGCTATGTCCAGATACAGTTCATACACTACGGGGTAGTTTGGTCCTGTTGCAGTTTCATCCTCATGAATAATGGCTTTTTTAGTCAATTTCATGACTATAGGGGTTACTTCATGCTGCACCCTAGTACCATTTATTGGAGGGTCAGTAGATGGATCGTCTATAGGAGTGTTACCCAATCGGAACCAAGGTTGAGCATATATGGATAAAGGAGTTCCAATGAGAACATTACCCATATTTAATGCTACATTTATAGTTACTGGGGTCTGATCTGGAGTAAAACTTCCTAAAGGATATTCTAAAACTATTAATCGATATCCTACTGGACCGTTTACAGTTTGACGTAATACAGAATCGTATAATTGACCAGATATCGGGAATATCCCCATATCTGTTACAGTTACACCAGAACCTAAGAAAGTAGCTGTATTAAATGTCACACCTTGAGGTAAAAAAAGTTGTACCATAGGCCCAAAACCTGGACTGGAACCAGTATTATCAAAAGTCAACCCCAGAGTAAAAGGTTCATTTATAAACACTTCATCTGGACCAGAAATGGTTATTGCTGGCTGTCCTAAAGTAAAGTTAATAGTCCCATAATAAATTTTATCATTGGGATTTATTAATACATTTATCTCCTTAGTAGGAGATGTGTGGCCAATTGAGCTTGCCGTTGCATAGAAAATAGTTTCATTGCTGTTAAATTGTACAGAATAAAATCCATTTTCATTGGTGGTTGTTTCAGCTACTTTAACACCATTAACCGTTTTAACTGTGATTTTAGCATTTGGAAACGGATCATATGTTATACAATCCAAAACTACTCCCGAAATTATATTTTTAGAAGTAGAATTATTGATAACATTGGAAAATGTTTTTTCAGTACTATTTAAGGAACTTATAGCAATGGAATCATTAGTCAGATTACTACTATTTGATCCCATGCTTTGCGAATCAACAACATCTTCGCTAGTTAATTCATTAAAAGTTTCTTCGTTTGGATCAGCTGCTACAGCTGTTCCAGAGATTAATAATACGAATAATAAAGTGAGCGTAATGACAATTAATGGTTTTTGCATATCTTTTCTTATATTCTCACCTCCTTTTTCGTTTATTGACATGCAGATATACATTTGTTCCCCATAATATATAAATATACTAATTAATTCGTATATTTGGGCTTTTGTGACAAATTATTACGAACAATTATTGAAATGTGGTCTAATTAAACCATTATTCTGTAATATACTGATCATATTAGCATATTGTGATATTTTTCACTAAAAATAATAAACTAATTACATTATAGTGATTATTATCACGAAAATTATGATAACCTATTGGGCAAATTTTAAAAAATTAATGATAAAAAGATTATTTAAATAGAAATCACAAAACAGACATCAGTGATAAAATGTGTGAATCAACAGCATATTCCTCAGATGGCTCTTTAATAATGGAAGACATTCTTTTTATAAAAATAGATGGAAATAATATCCATATGACCGACATATTAAACCAAAAAAAAAGCATTAAAGGACATATTCAAGAAATAGACCTTGATAAACATGGTATTTATATTAAAATTGAAGAATAGAAAATTAAGCTAATAAAATCAATTATAACTTTTAGATAAATAGATAAAACATGTGATTTAATGCTAAATGAAATTATTGTTTCATTATATAACTTTTTTTTAGATTATGGAAGTTTAGGAGTATTTTTAGGAAGTTTCTTAGAAGAGATTATTGCACCAATTCCCTCCACCATAGTAATTATTGGTAGCAGCTTCTTCATAATGGGGGCAGATCCTTTGAACTTGGAGGGATTTATAAAACTTTTATTGTATGTATCTATTCCTGCCTCGCTTGGATTAACATTGGGATCTCTTTTTTGTATATTATAGGATATTACTTAGGCAAACCCTTCATTTTAAAGTGGGGAAAATACTTAGGCCTAAGCTGGGAAGCTGTAGAAAAAACAAACAAAAAATTTGCAGAAAGCAAAAGTGATGACATGCTTCTCTTTAGTTTAAGAGCACTGCCTATTGTCCCCAGCGTGGTCATAAGCACTTTATGTGGATTTATACGATTCAATCTAAAGGATTATATTATAATAACCTTTTTAGGAAGTTTAATACGTGCATCAGCGCTTGGATTTGTGGGATGGCGATTTAGAGTTGCTTATAAAGATTTGGCCCAGCAGATATCGCGTTTAGAAGAAATAGTTATTTTAGGAATTATTATTACAATTGTAGGCTTTTTTATTTATAGAAAATATTATAAAAATGTCGAATAGTTAATTATTAAAAAACAGCAAATTTGTGGTAATTGAATATGTCAGAATAATATTTAATAGAATTTTTATTTATTTTAAATAGGAATTCATTTCAACAAATACTAAGTTTTAATTTATATAAAAAATAAAATATGGAGTTTAGGGTTAAAAACCAACTAAACTATTATTTTAGATACAATGCATTCTTTGGACAGGCAGGTATACACTGATCACAGAGTATACAGAATCCTTTGAGTGGTACTTTATCTTCAGTAAGTTTCAGCATGTTATATGGACATACTTCCACACAATCGCCACACTCATCGCACAAAGAAGGGTTGTATTGAACACGTTTCCTTTTGACAACTTCGCCGTCCACAACTTTATCCATATCAACCAGGGACAATGCATTCTTTGGGCATGCCATAGTACAGGCACCACAACGGGTACACATAGAGAAGAAAGGATCTTCATCTACTTTTTCCATTTCAGGTAACTTCATACCAGTACGTGTAACAACCCTAATGGCATCGTTTGGACAGATATTAGCACAAGCACCAATATAATCGCATTTTTCAGCATCATATACTAGTCCTTCTTCACTAGCAGGTTTAGCAGGTCCAAGTTCCACTTCTAGATCAATGGCATCGACCGGACAAATCTTTTCACATAAACCACACGCAGTACAAATTGAAGGTAGTTCTACAGTGAGGTTAGAATCCTTGGCTACAATGAAGTCTCCAGGACAAGCTTCTAAACATGAATTACATCCAATACATGTTTCTTCATCCAAATCAAATTTAATGATCTCTTTGGTTCGCTTTTCAGGCTTTTTACCAGAAATGAAAACTGCATTCCATGGGCAGGTCTGTGAACAAACACCACATTTAATACATGTATCTGCATCGATGTCAATAACTCCACCAATCTCAGATAGAGTGATAGCATCTACAGGACATTCGGGAACACACATTCCACAGCCGACACAGTCAGCTATGAAAATAGATCCTTCAATGTTCAGTTCTTTGTGAGCAGGCTCCTTAACACCATCAATACCGATAACATCTACTGGGCAAATGTCAACACATTTTTGGCACATGACACAAAAACCTTGTAGAGGAATTTTTTCTAATTTACCTTCTTCAAGTTTAAGAGTTTGAGGAGGACAAACATCCACACAATCCCCACACTCATTACACTTGGCCGGGCTGAAAACAATCCTTTCTTGAGTGGTTCCATCCTCATCCAAAAGCATAGATTCGACTTTTAAAGCATCTTGAGGACAGGCTGCAACACATTTAGGATCTCCGCCACAGATATCACAGTAAATAACATTTTCAGGTGTTACTTCTATGGCTGCAGTGGGACAAGTGCCTTGGCAGGCCCCACATCTAATGCAGTCTTCTTTATTGACTACTATCATTTTTTCCACCTTGCGATATTATATCTGTTTGATTAGGTTGCCCTGTTTATCAAACACTTCTAAGGTGGCAAGTCTCATTTGGCTGTCAATGGTGTGAGTTGCACATGATAAACATGGATCGTATGCCCGGATAACCATCTCCATTAAGTTGAAGATCTTGTCATCTACTTCAACGCCTGGCTTAATGTAGTCTTTGGCAACTTTTTGAATACCCATTTCCATAGCAGGGTTGTTCTGTATAGTTGCAACTACAATGTTGACGTCGGTCATTAGGCCATCATCATCAGTTTTGTAGTGGTGTATTAAAGTTCCACGAGGTGCTTCCACAATTCCTACACCTTCACCAGCTTGTCTTTCGATTGCATCTGGGAATTTTTTACCGGATAGATCTCCTTCTAAAGCGTCAGCAGCACATTCTGCAGCAGCTAACATCTCTATTAAACGAGCCCAATGGTAAAGTAATGTTTGTTGACCATATCCAAAAGCATCATGGAATTCTGTGAAGCGTTTTTGAGCTAATGGTGCTGCATCTGGCATTTTGTCAGCTACGTTAAGTCTGGATAATGGAGAAACCCGATAAATACCTTCTGGGTATCCCAATTCCTTAATGTAAGGGAATTTTAACCAGGAATATGGTTTAACGTGCTCGGCAACAGTGTCTAAGTAATCGTTGGATTTAAATTCACGGAAAATGCTTCCGTCTTTATTTTTAATCCGCACATCACCATTGTAAACATCCCATACACCATCATTGACTAAACCAGTGTGACGAGTTTCAATGTTACCTAAAGTATTAACCAAATCAATATTTTCTTCAAATATTGGTATAGCTAAATCTAAAGTAGCTTGAGCTAATTCCACATTCTGTAGAGCTTTTTGATGTAAATCTTTTTGAGTTTCATCATCCAATTCAGTGGAGATACCACCAGGAGTGGATGAAGTTGGGTGAATAGGCCTTCCACCTATGGCTTTGACAATGTCAAGACCATTTTTCCTGAGTTGGATAGCTTGTAGAGCTAAATCAGGAGCATCTTTAATAATTTGGAATACATTTCTAGTTTGTCTATCTTTTCCAGCAATAAAATCAGGAGCAGCTAAGAAGTAGAAATGAAGCGCGTGAGAGTGCATGTATGAACCCCAGTTCATAATTTCTCTCATTTTGTAAGCAGTAGGTAGTATTTCATCATCTTTGAATCCATAACACTGGTCTGCAGCTTTTGCAGCAGCTAAGTGGTGCTGAACATCACAGATACCACAAATTCGTGGTACTATCCTTGCAGCTTCTTCTACAGGTCTGCCCTGCATGAATTTTTCGAAACCTCTGAATTCCATTACGTGAAGACGGGTATCTTCCACGTTTCCAGCATCATCCAGGTGAACGGTAATTTTTGCGTGGCCTTCAATACGGGTCACAGGTTCCATAGTTAATTTTACCATTTATTTACCCTCCTTTGTCATTTTGAGTGGCACTAAAGCAGCTGGGAGCGTGTAGGTGTAAAAAGTTCCAACAATATCGTCCAGTTGATCAGCTACTTCTTCAGGGTCAACGGTTTTATCTTCTTCTACCCCATAATCAGAAGCAATTGCACTAATCATTTTTGCGCCTTGATCTTGAACCTTAGGAGTAGGTCCATAACATCCTCTGCATTGGATAGCAATACTTGGGCATTCAGCTCCACATAGAGATAGAGTAGCTGGTCCCATGCATATTAATCCTTGTGGGATTAAGCATAATTCTGGTTCTGGTTTACCAATTTCAAACTGTCTTTTGATGAATTCCATGGCTAAACCTTCTGGAGGTTTTTCCCTTGGACATACTTCACATAAGTTTGTAGATGGTAATTCTACAGCTTCTCCTTTTAATAAGCCAAGTACAGCCTGAGCAACCACATCAGATCTTGGAGGACATCCTGGTACGGACAAGTCCACATCGATTACTTGATTTAATGGTCTTACTCTGCTTTCCAGATGAGGTACTTCTTCATTAGGAATTATACCTTCCGGATTAATTGTACTTGGTGAGTTAACATAAGCTTCTTGAGTTAAATCGTCAACAGAGTGTAAATTACCTAATCCCGGAATTCCGCCGTAAACAGCACAGGTACCGTAATTAATTACAAATTTAGCTTTTTCTCTCAACATTAAAGCTAATTCTCTGTTTTCATCGTTTCTAATTCCACCTTCAACAATTAGAACGTCTAATTCAGGAACTTCATCGTATTTTGTATCCATTAAAACCGGGCTGAATTCAAAATCTGCTAATTCCATAACATCTAATATTGCTTCGTGAAAATCAGCAATAGACAAGTGACATCCAGAGCATCCGCCCAGCCACATAGTTCCTATTTTTGCTTTTTCGGCCATTTTATTTCCTCCAATTATGCTTCAGCCATTATTTGTTCTTTTAAAGGAGATGGGCCTAATGCCTTTATTCGGTCAACCATCATTTTAACGGTTTCGGCGAATTTTTCACCTTCAGAAGCAGAAATCCAGTCATGGTAAATTCTTTCTTTGCCAATTCCCATATCTTCTGCTAGTTTATAAATAAGTCTCATTCTTCTATCAAGTTTGTAGTTTCCTGCATCGTAGTGGCAGTCACCGTGGTGGCATCCAGCTACAATTACGCCGTCAGCTCCTTCTCGGAAAGCCTTGAACACAAATTGAGGCTCAATTCTTCCAGAACACATTACTCGAATTACCCGAACATTAGGCGGGTATTGCATTCTAGCCGTACCTGCAGTGTCAGCTCCACCATAGGAGCACCAGTTGCAACAAAACATTACAATTTTTACGTCATCCTCAGCCATTAGAGTTTCCTCCTTGCATTATGCTGTACTATCAATACCATGAAATTGGTTTATTAATTGTACTTGTTATATGGATTTAAGTCAAGTAAGTATAAAGGTTACTTATAAAACAAAGTCGAAAATTATATATATAAGATTAATAATTTAATATTTAGTATTACAATATAAAATGATTATTTATACTCTTTTTTCAAATTTAAAATAATTAAATTATTCCCTAACAGCAAAAAATCCCATTATAAAGATATATGGGGAAATTGACGAATATAATGCTTTTTTTCAAAAATTTATTTAAAGAAAGTAATACAAATATTAGATTATATGTTATAATTTAATTTTTAGTTTTATTGATTTACTCAAGTTATACAGTGATTAAGTATTCCATTTAATATTATTTTGAAATTTGAATAATCCATGAAAAATGGATATTCAAATGGGTTAAACTAAAGTTATAGATCCGGGCAAATTTATAGATAATTTTCTGGCTAGACCCGGGAGAGTAGAAGTTATAATAGAATTTTGAGCATTATTATGGGCTTCTTTATCATTGGAATTGGCCCTTAAAACATCAATTTTTAGTGCACTTCGTAGGTTGTTTACAGTTACTTCTTCAACCCATGGATCTGCATCACTAATGATAATCTCATCAACAATACCATCCAGTTCTTTGGCCATGGCCCATGATACATATCTTCCTCCAAAAAAGGCCACAGTATCCCCAATTTCGCCATTTTCAGCCATTTTAACAATATCAGGAACTGTATTTTCAACTTGAGCCTTAGAATAAAGAGGAGTTGATGTTATACAAGCCCAATGAGCATCACCAATGACAGCATCCCCGATTTTTTTAGGATAAACATTTTCAGACCCCACTACTTTTACCGACGCAGCTAAAGCTCTTAATTCATCTTTTCCAATTGGTGCAATAGTTTGTCCTCCACACCCACACCCACAATTAGTTTCTTCTCGAATAATTTGAATAACACGAGGAAGACCAAAATTGCCCCTTTTAGCAGTTTTAGGAGCATATCCGCACATATATCCGTGATGATTTTGAGGAAATCCGGTTATAATTGCATTAAGTCCAGATCTTAATCCTATCCTGCATTCATCTTCGTAAGCACCATTGGTGGCCACGATTTTTCCTGGGGCCAGTATCCGGGCTATGGTTACTGCCCTGGCAAATGCGTCAAGACGATCCGTGGCCTGATTAAAGGGACCTCCCTCTAAAACAAATACATCAGCCCCCAATTCCAATGCAGCGCTGAATCCAGATATTAGGTCGTCGTAACCATCCCCAACAAACATTATAGATTCAATACCCTTTCCATGTTTTCGGGCCAGATCTGCTACTTCCCCTGCCTCTTCTAAAGGTGCTGCATGGCCTTTTCCTCCTTGAACAGAGGTTACATTAATGGCTAATGATGATGCCAACTTAACCCATTCCTCTCTATCAGCCCAACCCTCTTCTTCCTTATCAAAGAGCCTGGAATGTATCCTATCCTTGGGACATCCATCAAAAGGAGGACCTTCATGGTAACACTGACCTTGACACTTAATAATTTCCCGGGGGAATCTCATTGGACCAAAACGACCAAAATGATCTAGATCCATGGGGACATCCGTGGCTTCTCTAACTTCTTTAATCAAGTCTAGAGGTTTCATTCCATTGGCCTCAGCAATATCAGCAAATGCATAAGCACAAACATGAATAGATGCTCCAATTGAATCGGATAAAGCACAGTTGCCCATTAAATCAATTTTATCCAAATCAGAAGCACATGTCCCCGCAAATATTTCAGTCAAATCACATCCTAGAGGGAATTTTTTGAAGTTCATGCCCAGTTTCATGACCTCCGACCTATTCAGCTCAGAAACCGCGTCTATGATTTCTAAGGTATCTTTTTCTAATTTTGAAAGTTTCCAAGCGGCATTTAAATCGATCACTGCGTCCTTTACCAAATCATACATAGTACCATTTCCAGATTTATAATTTAAAATAATTCATTATATTTATTTTTTATGAAAAAATATTAATTGTTAAATACTTGAAATATATGACAATATAATAAGTAAAATTCACCAATCATTATATACCTTCTTAAATTATAAAAAATTTATTCATAATATTTATTTTTATAAAAGATTTATTTTTATAAAAGCCTCCAGGGTGTTAATTTGATTACCAAAATTCTTAAAAAAGCTTTAAAAGGTGAAAATCTTCAAAAAAATGAGGTATTAAATCTTTTCAATGCTAATTCTTCTGAAGAAATTCAGCATATTGTAGAAACCGCTGCAAATATAAGAAACTTAGCAAATAAAAAAATAAAGCTTACCTCCACCGTGCACCTTACAAACATTTGTCAGGTGACTCCAAAGTGTAAATATTGTGGTTTTGCTGCAAAAACATCTTCTGAGGGTTATTATCATCCATTTTATAAAAAAGAAGAAGAAATATTAAAAGCAGCGCTTTCTATTGAAAATTCGGGCATATCTCGAATAAGTTGTTCGGGTGCCCACGGTTATCGTGGTAAACAGGCTGTAAATGCTGCAAAAATAGTTAAAGAAAATACTTCACTGCAACTTTTAGTGAATGTGGGTTCGGATTTAAATACACAATCACTAAAAGAACTGTCTATTTATGAAACAGACACTGTTTGTTGCAATTTGGAGACTGTTAATGAAAAATTATTCAATGATTTAAAACCCGGCGAACAACTTAAACATCGAGTTCAGATCTGTGAAATGATCAGCGAGCTTGATTTAGAACTTTCATCGGGCCTTTTAATTGGTCTGGGTGAATCTTACAAAGACAGAGTAAACCATTTATTCTTCCTCAAACAGTTTTCTAGTCTTGGAGAGATACCTATAATGGGATTTAATCCATATAAGGATACTCCTATGGCCAATCATCCCCCATGTTCTCTGAAAGAACAGATAAAAACCATAGCCATTACAAGAATAATGTATAATGATATCAGAATTACCGTCCCCACCCCCACCATTGGGCCTGAAAATGTTAAATATTCATTAATGGCAGGTGCTGATAACTTAGCAACAGTAATACCAGAAAATTACCCGACAATTGTTAAGGGAGTGGGTTCTCCTGCCTATGGAAATCTTAAAGAAGTTTTAAAGGTAATTGAATCACTGGGATTAAAAACTGAGCATCTTAATGCATCAAAGTGAATATAAAACTATTTCTATTATCATTTTTTTTATCTAAAATAACTTTTTATTAATTTTTATTCACCTAAAAATTAAAAGAAGTCATGATACGTTTTTCTTTCAATAATGCTAAATTAATTTATCATTGATATCATTATGTTTAATTATATATAGCGATTTCAAATGAGAGCAATATATTAATATTTTTAAATTTAATATGTGTATAGTGATAATATGGAGCTAGAGAATTTTATTAAAAACGCTTATATAGAATCTTTAGACGGGAATCGTCGAGGGGATAAATTAGAGGAATTGGAAGCCATCCGAAAGTATATTCAATCTGCAAAAAAAATTATAGTTCCTAACTGGAATCAGGTTAAAGTCAATGCCATTAACGAAGTTCTAAATGAATATAATATTTCAAAAGCAGAGCATTTCCAATTTCATACTAATTCATCAGATTTATCCCGAATTCCAGCTTTGTTTAAAGCACAGTTAGCTCTTGACTTATGTGAATGTGATTTGGTTATTGCTAGGGGAAGATTAGGAGTGCCAGGATCCGGTTCTCTGATGGTAATCTTAGATTTTAAAGGAAGAATTTTAACAGGAACCTCCTCCCCATCTCATTTAGTACATGGAAAAGATCTCAATAAAGCTGTAAAAGATGAAATAGTAGATTGTCTGGAAAGAATAGGTTTTAAAAAATAGTTAATAAATATTGCACTAATTTCAGTGATTTTAAAATATAGTCTTTGTTAAGTAAAATTGTAGATATACAATAAATTTAAATTCTTGGATTTCTATGAAAAAGTTGAATTATAAATCATCAAATATTATGACTAAACCAGTCACAGATAATTTGCCTTCAAATTTATCTAAGCATGAAAATGGTATCACATCAACCGTGACCACTTATTATTCTTCAATCACTATTGGAGATATTCTAAACATTATAGCCCAAAAAAAAGCTGATGCGGTTATAAAATGGATAAATTCTCTAGATTATAATGTGGAAAATCCAATGATTGTGGGTACTTATCTCACCGGAGTTTTTATAGCATTAAAATTAAGAGAAAATCGCTCTATCCAAAATATTGAAGTTCTAGATATTTATCATCACCTAGGTGATTTAATAAAATCATTTGAGGGTAATTCCAAGTATTTATCTGAGGAAAAATTAGTGAACGACAAAACACATAATAATCATCATTATAAAAAAATT
>Ga0351907_1152_pt1 | contig 16753 bp, 17 predicted proteins | sample BONcelHT113001E6_FD_206861 | JGI IMG/M metagenome (GOLD analysis project Ga0351907, IMG submission 206861) | Enriched cells from coal bed in the Powder River Basin, Montana, United States - BONCAT cells T11 rep1 HSBNCT.T11.300.1.E6 ... | reverse complement strand
ACCAGCCTCTCTTTTAAATTTGGTCTTGGTAATGTCTGCTTTACCCTCCAAAATAGGTTTTATAAATTTTGCAAATCAGCATCTATAAAGACCACTATATCTCCTTTAGAATGTTTAAAGCCAGTTTTAAGTGCAGCACCTTTTCCTTGATTGGTAGTATGTCTAATGATACTAGCTCCAGACATCTTTGCTTTTTCATATGTATTATCTGATGAACCATCATCTACTACCAGAACTTCATGTACATATTTACAAGAAAGTGCAGTTTTTACTACATGACCCACAGTTTTTTCCTCGTTATATGCAGGTATAACTACTGAAACATGTAATTGATCCGTGGAATCGCTTTTTTTTATAGTAGCTAGCAGGAATATAATTATAATAATCAACCAATACAAATTTTGCACCTCATCTCAAAAATCATTAACAGATATTTTTTCCCTAAAATAGCTTTGTAGTTCATGACCTTGAATCTATATGAATAATTAATGAATTTATAAAATTTTTTTCATTTTAATTTTATTATTCTAACAATTATTCCTCTATTTTTGGTATTTGAAATGTATTAAGAATAGAAACGAAAATATTACTAAAAATCTACTGAATACTATTATGAAAAAAACTCTTTAAAAGAGTTTTTAAGGATATGATGTAATATGAGATTCTATCATAATTTGATGAAATAATATTAATCATCGATCATTGACAATCTATATTCACTTTTCCTTAGTTATTCAACTTACTTAAATAATGTGTTGATATATAATAAATTAATGGTTTTAAGTCGAAAAATATGTTTATAGTAATAAATTATAGAAAGATTTTATTATAAAAAGATCAACCACAATATTTAACATTTTATTGTTACTAACAGGTGAAATTACCATGAAACCTAAAATTATGATATTATTAGGAAGTGCTTCCGATTTTAAAATAGCGGAAAAGTCTTTAGAGATTTTAGAACAATTAGAACTTGCTTATGATATTAGAGTCGCATCTGCTCACCGAACCCATGAAAAAGTAAAACAAATAGTAATAGAATCTACTCACCAAGGAGTTGAAGTATTCATTGGAATTGCTGGACTTTCAGCCCATCTTCCGGGGATGATTGCAGCAAATACTCACAGACCCGTAGTAGGAGTACCAGTTGATGTTAAACTAGGTGGTATGGATGCACTGTTTGCATCTTCTCAAATGCCATTTCCCGCCCCAGTAGCAACCGTAGGAATTGATAGGGGAGATAACGGAGCTTTATTGGCAGCTCAAATTATAGGAATACATGATGAAACTGTTAGAAATCGGATTTCAAAACTTAGGGAAAGTTACTACAAAAAAGTTCAACGAGACGAAAGTCAATTAGTAGGCAATGTTGAAGGAGATTATTACGCACCTAATAAAATAGAGTTACCTAAAATCGAAAAAAAAGTGTTTCATTCCTTAAAAACAGAAGAAGGGGCAGACAAAGAAATACCATTGGTTGCCGTCATTCCTGGAAGCTATTCTGATATGAAAATTGCAAAGAAAACTACTATGTTTCTGGATAGAATGGGTATAAGTTATGATATGAATATAATATCTCCTATTAGGTACCCAGAACGTTTTGAAGATTATATGGAACGTATGAATGAAGTAAAGCTTTTCATTGCTATAAGTGGGCTTTCAGCTCATGTTACCGGGGCTGTAGTTGCCCTTAGTGAAAAACCCGTTATTGGAGTACCATGTCCAATGCGAATGGGTGGTCTTGATGCACTTTTATCTATGGTTAATATGCCTCCGGGCGTACCTGTAGGCACAGTTGGAGTCGGTAATGGTGGTAATGCTGCTGTTTTAGCAGCTGAAATGCTTGGAATTGAAAATAAAGATCTAGAAGATCGTGTAAAAAGATTAAAAAGTAGATCAGCTGATTTTAATTAAATCTAATAAACTTAATTAAGATTGATTATCCGTTTCTGGTGATATCATGAAAGAATTTTTAGAAATTTTGGAAAAAAATTTTGGAATAATAAAAATAGAAAAAGAAGTTTCAAGTGTTTTTGAAGCAGCAAAAATACTTAGAGAACATCCTAAAGATACAATTTTGCTTGAAAATATCAAAAATTCTTCTATTCCCATTATTTCTGGTATCTGTAACACTAGAGATAAGATAGCCCTAGCTTTAAATACGGATATTGTTGGTATCACTCCTAAAATTATTCAAGGTATGGAAACACCAAAATCAATAACTAATGTTGATAAAGTTTCTAAAGATTATAAAAGCTTTTCAGCAGATTTAAGCAAAATTCCCATACTAACACATTATAAACGGGACGGGGGGCCGTATATAACTGCAGGAGTTATTGTTGCCCGCGACCCAGAGAGTGGATTACGAAATGCATCCATACATCGAATGTTAGTACTTGATAATCAGCACCTGACAGTAAGAATTGTACCCCGCCATCTCTACACCTATTATAAGCGGGCTGAAGCTCTAGGAAAAGATTTAGATATAGCAATAGCAATCGGGATGAATCCTGCGACTTTACTAGCCACAACCACATCCATACCTATCACTGCTGATGAAATGGAAGTTGCTAATAGTTTTCATGGGGGTGATATTAAGCTTGTAAAGTGTGAAAATTCTAATCTAGAAGTGCCTAATGCTGAAATAATTTTTGAAGGTAAGCTTTTAGCTTCAAAAAGAGCTGAAGAAGGACCATTTGTAGATTTAACTGATACTTATGATGTTGTAAGAAATGAACCAGTTATAAAACTTGATAAAATGCATTTAAAAAATAATCCAATGTATCACGCAATATTTCCAGCTGGTTTTGAACACAAGCTATTGCAAGGTCTTCCGCAAGAACCAAGAATATATAAAGCAGTTCAAAATACAGTCCCCACAGTTCAAAACGTGGTTTTAACTGAGGGAGGATGTTGCTGGCTTCATGCTGCAGTTTCCATACAAAAGCAAACAACAGGTGATGGTAAAAATGTTATAATGGCTGCTTTAGCAGCTCATCCTTCCTTAAAGCATGTTTTAGTGGTTGATGAAGATGTAAATATCTTTGATCCTGAAGATTTGGAATATGCTATGGCTACTCGTGTAAAAGGAGATGATGACATTCTTATTGTCCCAGGAGCTAGAGGTTCATCTCTTGATCCCACTGCTATGCCTGATGGGACAACTACTAAGGTCGGGGTTGACGCAACCAAGCCACTGGATAAAAAAGAAAAATTTGAAAGGGTTAGTTTATCTGAATGATATCCAATCAAACTTTTTTTTTTGAAAATTAAATTACTCATGTTAAAAATTAAATCATTATATCGATTTCAGTGCTACAATATGGACATTTTCCACTTTTATCCAATTTAAAATTTTCTAACCCATAACCGTTCCTTTCAATCAATATTTGGCCACATTCGTAACAATAAGTATTTTCTCCATCGCTACCCCATACGTTGCCCAAATACACATATCTTATTCCAGCATCTTGGGCCATTTTTCTGGCCTTGTTCAATGTTTCTACAGGTGTTGGTGCAATATCTACCAGTTTATGGTTAGGAAAAAACCTAGTAAAGTGCAAAGGAACTTCAGGTCCAACTTCTTGTACCATGAACTTAATCAATGCATTTAAATATTTTTCTGAGTCATTGTATCCCGGAATTATTAGATTAGTTATTTCCAGATGAATTCCTTCCTCGTACATCCATTTTATATTTTTTAAAACAGGGTCTAATTTTGCACCACATATTTCATGATAAAAACTGTCAGACATGCCCTTTAAATCAATATTGGCCGCATCCAAATGAGGTCCTATGAGTTCCAAAGCATCTTTAGTCATGTATCCATTCGTAACATATATAGTTTTTAATTTATTTTTTTTGGCTATTTTTGATGAATCTAAAGTATATTCAAGCCACATTGTCGGTTCATTATAAGTCCAAGCCATAGATTCACATTCATGTTGTTTAGCCAGCTGCACAGAATTTTCTGGGGAAATTTCACTTGTATAAATACTTTCCACTGAAGCTCGAGCAATGTTCCAATTTTGACAGTGCCTGCAACTTAAATTACATCCTACACTACCCAAGGAATAAACTCTGGAACCAGGGTAAAAATGATAAAGCGGTTTTTTTTCTATAGGATCCACACCAGATGAAGAAACAACCCCATAGTTAATGGCATATAAAATTCCATCTTGATTTTCTCGGGTTAAACAAAAACCCCTTTTTCCTAAAGCAATTAGACATCTACGATTACATACATTGCAATTAGCTTTTGTACCAATTTTTTCATAAAGAATTGCTTCCTTTTTCAATATTTCACCCCAATAAAACCAATAATTCTAGTATTTAATCAATAAAATGTTGATAACCTCCAGAAGGTAGTATTTCAGTGATTCCTTTCCTTTTTACAATTTCCATGAAACCTGTGTTGGTGACCTCGCCCAGAACATGTAAGTTTAAATGCTCTTTAATTTTATCAATGCCATCTTTTTTGATTACAAAAAGTAATTCAAAATCTTCACCATAGTAAAGAGCCATATCTAAAGGATTTTTATTGAATAAATCTGCTATTTCAATTACCTCAGGAGGAACAGGTATTTTATTTTCATAAATTTTAATCCCAATAGAACTTTGGGAATTCATATCCGAATTCTTTGAAGCATTGATAATTTCTTCTAGCTCACTTACCAATCCATCAGTAATATCCGTAGCTCCCTTTATCTGGTCGAATTGTGTGGCCAATATACCTTCATTTAACCTTGCTTTCGGTTTAAAAGCGTGTTTGGTGACTAATCGCAGAGTTTTTTTCAAATTTTCTGAATTTTTACTTTTTTTAGATTTTATTTCTGGATAATTTTCGGAAAGTAAAAATTCGAATCCCGCGGCAGCCAGTCCCAGTGGACCAGTAACAGCCAATAAATCACCTTTTTCGGCTTCAGATTTCATCAAAACTTTTTTTTTATCAACCTTTCCAAGAGCAGTGCCATCCAAAACTAGTTGTGGGGATTCATTAGTATCACCCCCAATAAGAGGTAAGTTATAGTATTTACATGCCTCTAAAATCCCATCTACCATTTCATCAAAGAAATCAATGTCCATTTCTTTAGGAAGGCCCATTGAAACCAAAAATCCCGTTGGGTAGGCCCCCATAGCTGCAAGATCGCTAATGTTCACCGTTACAATTTTCCATCCAATTTCACGAGCTTTCATTTGTTTGGGAAAGTGGGAAGTTTCCATTAACATATCAGACGATGCCACTAGATAATTAGAGCCAAAATCAATTAGAGCAGCATCATCTCCCAAACTATTCATGATGTGTAAATCATTGGAAAAATAATCACTTTGCAATTGTCGTGTTTTTTTGATAATTCTGGTTATCAATTTCTTCTCACCAAAATCACTTATTTTTGTTTTTTTATGAGACATTAAGTAATATTAGTATTGAGATTAAAAATAAATTTTCATATATATTAAAAATTTGTGGATATTTAATAGTGATATAAATAAGAATCAAGTTAATGATTTAAATCGACCAATAATGAAAAAAAAAAAATTGTATCTTAATTAATAAAAAAGTGATTAATATTTAAAGAGCATTGTTTACTCTATCCTTAATAACATCTACTAATCGAGAATCCGCCCCTAAAGGTTCGGTATATATTATTTCACCATCAAAAAGTATTTCTTCATTTACCTCATCGTGGTGGTTATGTGAATGACCTTGTGAGTGACCATGCCCATTATTCAGACCTAGAATATGAGGTATGTCTTCTTTAGTGTGAACTCCATGGGCCAAAAAAACAGGAGTTACAATAATTTTATCTACCTTCTCTTTAGAAAGCTCGTTTATCGCTGCAGGTATTGATGGTTTGTTCATATTCATGAACCCTATTTTAACAGGATATTCTGAATTTTTTCGATAAATTTCAGCCAGACCCTTGAGTACTTCTTCCCCGTAGGGTAATCTACTACCATGACCTACCAATAATACACCAATTTTACTTTTTGAGCTTGAATTTGAATCCATATGATATCACTCCATCATTTCCTTCTTCTCTGATTCGTCTAAATACCATTTCCACTTCGTCGCCAATTTGAACATCATCAGGGTTACAATCCACTATCTGAGTGGTAACTTTAGCTCCTTCTTCTAATTGGACAATAGCAACTACATAAGGGGCTATTTCCTTAAATTCTTCAGTGGGGGTGGTAATAACGGAGTAAGTATATATTTTACCTTTTCCACTTAAATTTATATCTTCCAATTGCCCTTTTCTTCTGCATTCAGGACAGATTATACGGCTAGGAAAAAAAACAGTGCCGCATTGTGCACATTTAGAACCAATTAAATTATAACGTTGTGGAATATGACGCCATGCTCTTACTGTGTCTGACATTTAAATCCTCCATAATCCTATTTTTTTATTAATATGATATATAAATAAGCAGTTATAACTCTAATGTAGACAAATAAATTTTTAATTTTTTAAAATTCTATTTAAATACTCATTTTATCTTGGAGGTCATGGTAATTAAATTCTTTGGTGCATCCTAGATTAAAATAATCTTAAAAGAATTTAAAAATTATGTAAAGGTGTTAGTTTCATTTAGAATTATTTAATTAGATTATATAATCTTTATTTAAACAAATAGTCATAGTTATTAGCTTAATTTTCTTTTGATAAAAAAATATTATTTTCTTCTTTTTAACTATTAAATTAAAATTTATTATTTAAATATAAAATAGTAATATTTTTATAAAATAAATAATAATTTATTAATATAAATGTAATACATATTTTAGGTGAAATCATGGATCAAGAAGGATATGTGATGGCTGGAACTTCATTTTTACTCCTAATACCAGTAATATTGATTAGTGTATCTCTAATAAATTTTTTTCAAGGTGAAAATGAAATTATAGGCCAATCTATAAATTCAGAAACAGTATCATTTGCCGCAGGAGACATAAAAAGAAATATACCTATTTTGGCCAGAGAAGCCATGTTAAATATTTCTTTAAGCCTAATAGATAATAATGAAACGATTACTAACAGTACTGAGTCCATTAAAACCCAACTACAGCTGCAAATTAATGATTTAACTACAACATACAATTATCAAAACCTGAATGTTAGTTGTAATGTTGATAGTATTGAAACTTCACCCCATGATCCTTTTTTAATTGAATTTGATTTCACATTGAATATAAAAACTGAAAATTTAAAACATGAAGAAAAATTATCCAGATTAGTATCAATAGAAGGAATGCCAGATCCTCTTCCTTTTTTAAAATGCAGGCAATATGGCTCAATCAATCACGATAACATTAGAATATTCTATGGGACATCTTTAAGCAGTTATCTTGAAAGTAAAAATATTGATAATTCCAGTTATTATGAAAATGCTAGTTCTCCATTTATTATAAAAAAATGCCCCTATGAACCATATCCAAGTCATGGTTCAAATGAAACGATGAAAAATTGCCAATCTAACGGTTTTTATCATTACAGTAAGGATGGATCTTGTTATTTATGTCGATTAGAGTCAAAAGAGACTTGTGAACACTTTGGTTTGGAGGTTTTTTTGCAGCCAGTTACTGTTAGTAATAGTAATTATTCAATGGTAATTAATGGTCCTTGTTCTTCTGATCACGTTATTTTTGGAATAGATCCTTATATGGGCAATTCTTTAGTTTATAATATCAAAAATGAGACAGTTTACTTTTTATTCTTGGATGACGGTCATGGTGTCAAATATGGAATTAATTAATTCATGAATTTATGTAAACAAAGGGCGGATTATTGTGTTTTCATTAAAACTAATTAAAAAATTATTGCAGATAATTTTAAAAAAAAAATTTTATAATTATAAGTTTAAGAATATATGGATTAATTCAGAAGGATTTGTATTTTCAACGGATTTACTTCTTTCATTAATAATAATAACCGTTATTATTGGAATTTCTGCTGATGCTATGGATTTTGGTAATACTTTAGTAAGTGATTATTCTTCTCGTGCCGCTCTAGAACGCTGTACATTAGAAGCTGCAGATATACTTATCAAAACTCCAGGATCACCTTATAACTGGGAAAAAATGAGTACTTCTAGCGGAGTTTCTCCCGGTCTGGCCATTAGCTATAATTCTACTAATGAAAGCTCATCAAATATTCTTTCATGGGAAAAAATAATCAGTTTAGGTAAAAAATATTCATTATTAGTAGATAACAAAGTATTTTCTAAAAATATCAAATCAAGCATTATTATATACCCTTTTGACAGAAGGATAGGTCCATTAGTACTAAAAAATGACGCAGGGTCAATATTATCGTCAGAAGTGGTTCTAGTAAATCGTACAGTACAGTGTAATTTTTTTAGTAATTATACAGTGATAAGTATGAATTGGCATCAAAATAATTGCACCAATTTATCTGATAATTTGTTGCAAGAAGCCTCAGATATATGCCCCCATGATGAATCAAATAGTGATTTAAATCATATGTATCCTCAAGAAAATGAGTATTCAAACGATTGGGCATGTAAACATTTCACCACTAGTACAGCAGAACTAGAAAAAACAGATTACTATCTCATTACCGAACCGAGCCCTATTCCAATTGAATCCGTTTACTGGGTTTTAGATACAGTAGATAATATTTCTAATGAAAATAATTCATTCACTTCCTCTCCAATTAAATTAAATGATCAAATAAAAGATTTGATTGAAAATAAAAGCAATGAAACAATATGGATTCATTTTATAGGCCCTAAAAAAAATTTTAAACCATTTAAAATATTTTTAGTAGGCGTACCTAAAAATACAGAGTATAAATATATAAAAGCAGAATATTTTCAACTGCAAAAATGTAGTTTCGTTTTAAAAACATGGTTTTAGTTTTTAAATCAAAATATCATTTATTCAATATAATAAATTTATTTGAAATAAATATATTATGAATTAGATTATTTGAGTCAAAGATATCCCTAAAAATATCATCGTCATAATAATAAGGCTTAAATTAGCTATTGGATCTGTAATACTAGTTGATAAAGGTATGACAATGTTGTCAGGGTTAAATCCTTTTCGATATGAAATAGAATTTAAATAAAAGGCTGTGATTAGCATAATAGGAGTTAAAATAAACCCTGCAATGGAACTTATAAGTATCATGTTATATAAACCAACTGAAGGTATTCCTAAAGATATGCTAGAAAAATGAGCCATTAATCCTATTAAAGGATAGATTATAACAGCGAGGGTAATCATAATTCCAAAATTACGAACTGCACCCTCATTTGGCCATAAAGTGGGTTTAATATAACCTGAGTGAAGTCCTGAAGATAATCTAGCCCCTAATATACTTACCAAGTTTCCACTTTCGGCAGAAAATAAAGGAACCATGGTCAAAATACTTGGATTACTCAATATGATGGAAAGTTTGCTATTTAAAATGCTGCCCGCAGTAGTACCCATTAATGAACATATAAGAAGGACTGGAGTACTTTGATAAATAATTTTTTTTAAATCAATTTCTCCCCTTAATCCAAGTATTAATCCTGCTAATCCCATAAAAATAAATATTATGAATAAAAATATCTCAAAAAAACCATTTTTTATCCATCCCAATAGTAAAACAGCTATTAATATAGAAGGAAGCGTAAATAGATCACCTATAGTTGCGATAATAGGAGTAGTTACATTATCAGGGTCCCATCCATTTTCATAGCTTTTTAAAGCAATTATAATAGTTAAAGGCAGGAGTATAATACCCGAAAAAATGCCCCCCAGAACAGAAATTATTGTAAAATCTATAATAGATATACTCGGAAAACCTAAGAGTAAACAAAATCCTTTAGCAAAAAAAGCAAGTAATAGTGAAAGTATTATTGTTAAAATAATTGCTCCAGAGATATTTTGTGTTAGAATATTTGATTTTTTTAATTCAGGTGGAAGGATACCTATGTGCAAATCGGAACTTAATCTAGATCCTAACGCACCAAAAATATTTCCCCTCATCCCTATAGCACCAGGAATAAGAACAATTAGTCCAGGATAGTTTTCCAAGAAAAAAGTCATTTTTCCAAGCAAAATCCCTGCAAAAAGAGATCCAATAATACTAATAAACAATGCAAAAAATCCTTCCCCAAGAGCTCTGCGCCCTTCTTTAAAAAAGATAAATAGGTGATTAAAATCACTTTTAATAGATGAAAAAATTTTTAATATACATTTAGATAATATTATTATAAAATGGACTATTAATAATAGGGTGGATTCCATTCCGTCTCGGATCTTCATCATTGCCACTTTTATGATCTTCACTCGAATCACCCACTATCATTACAATCAACCTCAATATAATATTTTTAATTAATAATTATTAAAATAATTAAGTTAATCTGTTATAATTATTTTGATAATAAAATGAAAAACCATCTTAGTATGTAACATTAACATGATTAATACAATCATTTTAAAATAAGCAAGAGATTATAAAACTAATTAAAGCTCGTCCAACGTCATTTCATTATTGGCTAATTTATTAAGCAATTCTGATCCCGCTTCATTCCCTTTTGCAATCAAAGTATCATCTTCAGAAAGTATAGTATTCCTATCCGGGCCATAAATCCAGGACTCGTTTCTTCTAATTGCTATAACTCTCATTCCAGTTCTTGTAGCTAGAAGAAGATCACCTAAAGATTTTAATGCGATTTCAGAACCTTTTTGAATAGTTACTCGTGTTATTATTTCTTCTGATTCTTCCATTACCATTTTAAATACAGGGTGGGGTTTTATACCTTTTATTACCAGGTCTGCAATATCTTTAGCCGAATTTCCAATTGTTTCAGCGGCTTCTCCAACCTCTAAAAGAGCTGTTAATTTTTCTGCGTCTTCCACTGAACGAGCTGCTAATAAAGACTGCTTTTTAATTTCATAATTTAATCTGTTAACCTTATTTTCCAATTTTTTTACTTCTTCTGCAGCATCTTTGCTATTAAAAAGAAGTGCAGAATATGCAAGGTCAACCATGAGCTCTGAAATATTTTTCATTTCAATTAAAATATCCTTAACACTTTTTGACAACTTCTATCCTCCTTGTCAAAGATATTAAAAGTTATAATAAACTTATAATAAAAAGATTTTGACTATTAAATAGGTTTATCATTACATAGTATTTAAAAACAAAGTATTGACCAAAATTAATATATTAATTTATTATTTAAATTTCTGGTCTGGTGAATACATTCTCTGCGAAGTTTTAAGAGTTCTTTTTTTCTCTTTTTAAGATCTTCAACATCTTCCAAAATTAAAGGAAGTTTTTTTCTAATGCATCGTACTGTTTCATCTTTGTGAATCCATTCACAGTCTTGACAGCTCCATACAGCCTTATCTTTTATCCATCTGCCACCAGTAGAACCATCCCCACACGGATAAAATGGGCAATAGCAAAAAGTACAATTTTGAGAGTGATGATGGCAAGGATAATATTCACAATTGGTATTAGGTCCTTCAACAATGTTACCAGCTAAAAAATTCTGGTAAAACTCTCGGGAAAGCTCATGAAGAGGCTGTTTAACCACATATCCCCTGGGAGTAATCATGTGTCCATCTTCTATATATGTAGTCGAATTGCCTACTATCAAAAGAGTAGACATATCAATTTCTTTTTCATCCAAATCGTTTAAATTAATTATACTGATATATGGAGGATTAGAACTGCTTTTAATTATTCCAACTGGAGTATATGGATTAATTTCCTCCAAAAGTATTTTAATAGCCTCCCTAAATGGTTTTTTTCGAGTTTTGCTTATAGGGTTATATAAAACTATTACCAGATCTCCCCTCGCGGCGAATTTAATTTTACGTTTTATTTCGGACAAAGGAGTTAATATATCACTTAAACTAATAATTGCAAAGTCATGGAGGGGTGATCCTAATAAAGAAGCCCCATAAGTAGCTGCGGTAACTCCAGGTATAACTTCATATTCAATACCACTGTATTTTCCCAGTAGTTGAAAAAATACATTGGCCATACCAAAAATTCCTGGATCTCCTGAACTCACAATGGCTACTTGTTTCCCATCAAAATGTTTCTGAATGGCGAGTTCTACACGTGCAATTTCATCTCCCATTCCTTTTTTAATAATTTCTTTTCCATCCAATAATTCATCAATAGAGTTAATGTACTTTTTATATCCAATAACTACTTCAGATTTTTCAATCGCTTCTAATGCCCTGATTGTTATATCTTTAGTGGAAGCTCCTATCCCTACAATTCGAATCATGGCATCACCGTTATTTCTTTGTTTTATTGTTTCAGCTGTTAATTAATTGTGATAATATGCTTTTCTTAATTAATTGTAAATTCTGGAAATAGAAACTATCTTGATTGAATTTAAATCAATTAAAAATCCTTTACTAGTACTATTAGAGTTAGCAGTAGCAGTAATCATGAAATCAGCAGTTGGAACTATAACAATCTGTCCTGTCGATTTAGTTCCCCCCGTACTATTTTCCTTATATCCCATCACGGTTAGATTTACTGGTACTATTTCCCCACTTTTATCAGCGTAGGTTGTAGCATTAAGAGTTTTTAAGTCAACACCATCCAATTTAGCCAAAGTTTGAAGCGATTCAGCTACTTGATTGGTATTGGAGATATTTATTATATCAGGATTGCCAGTTAGAGCTGTATTAACATCTTCACCAATATTGAAAATGGCTGAGATTCTATTCAACTGCATATCAATTAACTGTTCTATATCCGGAGGTTGTGAAGTAACTATAGTATAAGAACTTATTAGTCCAGCCTCAAAGAATACTACAAAAAATGCTAAAAAAATTATAAATTTAAAAATTCTTGACAAACTACCACCCTAGTTATTAAATGTGGGATTAATTAATTCATTAGTTGAATTTTAATTCGGAAAGCAAAGCTAATTAGTTTATTTTAATATAAAATGTTTATTATAATATATCATTAACGATTTAGAATTTTATGTTATAAATCTTATTTAAAATTTATATAAATTTAATTTAATAATTATGATATATTAATTAGTATTAATTTTCTTAATCTAATAATAATTAAAAAAAATATAATATCAATTTTACCCAAATTTTATAATGATATAATTACAAAAAATAAAATAATTCTATTTATAAAATTTTCTTAAAAAATTAATAAAAATTCAAAGATTATTATGAGCCAAGAAATTATATTTAAGTTTGCTGATGCTGGAATTTTAGTTAATGATTCAGCTTATGATAAAATTAACTCATTAGACAATCCAATTAATATTTCATCTTCTTTAATCATGGATATTATTGGAAAAGGTATTGAAAAAAGAGATATTTTAATATTAACTCCAGAAATTCTAGATAAATATTTAGAAAAAGAAGGAATTTCTCCTGTATCCGGTGAAAATAATTTAGAAATTTCTGATTTAAAATATAACTCAGAAACTGAAAATATTGAAAAAAATGTTGATAATGATGGATTATCAATTGAATCTGCTCATATTAATTCCACATCTACAGAATTAGTTATAGAAGTAGTTTCAGAAATAAATAAAGAATCTTCTGTAAATATTCGTCCAAATATTGATTTTAATTTTAAAGTTCTACAAGATACAAGTAAAAAATCCTACACTAGTGGGGATATCAAAGATATGATATCTTATTTTAATGACAGATACAGTAAAATAAAAAATATTTTGATGAAACGAAAAGAGCTAAAAGATTATTTGCCTATTTCTGATATTTTTCAAACCAAAGACGTAGTTAAAATTATTGGAATGGTTAAAGACTTCCGAAACACAAAAAATGGGCATAAAATATTTGAAATAGAAGATGAAACTGGTGAAATTAGTGTTTTGGTACATAATGAAAATCATAAGCTTTTCGAAAAATCAGAAATCATTGTTCGAGATGAAGTTATTGGTATTGTTGGAAGCAGAAAGGGAAATTTAGTTATATCCAATGAAATAATCCAACCCGGAGTTCCCAGAATAGAAGAAAAACCCATGGATTTTTCTATAGTTTTTATTTCCGATGTCCACATTGGTAGCTGTACGTTCTTGGAAGATGTATTTAATAAATTTGTTAGGTGGATTAATTGTGAATTTGGAAGTCAAGAACAAATTGAAATTGCTAAAGATGTTAAATATTTAGTAGTTGCGGGAGATATAGTTGATGGAATCGGTGTTTATCCACATCAGGATAAAGAGTTAACTATTAAAGATATTACTCTCCAGTATGAAGAAGCAGCTAGATTATTTGGTCAGATAAGGTCTGATATAAAAATTATTATTGCTCCTGGAAACCACGATGCATCCAGAGTAGCTGAACCTCAGCCAGCTGTTCCTGAAGAATATGCGGAGGCATTATACAATCTTAAAAATGTTGAATTTGTTAGTAATCCTGCCATAGTAAGTTTAGAGGGTATAAAAACACTGATTTATCATGGTAGAAGTTTTGATGATCTGGCCATGACTGTTAAGGGATTATCTCATCAAAACTCTGATATAATAATGAAGGAACTTCTTGAAAAAAGACATATTGCACCAATATATGGTGAAAGAACACCTCTTGCCTCTGAAATAGAGGATTATTTAGTAATTGAAGATATCCCAGATATATTCCATACAGGTCATGTTCATATAAATTCATATAAAAAATATAAAGGAATCCATATGATAAACTCTGGAACTTTTCAGTCCCAAACAGAATTTCAGAAGATATATAACATTATTCCAACTTTTGGAGAGGTTCCTGTATTAAACAAAGGTGTTTTTAAGCTTTTAAAGTTTCGTGATGATTAATAGAAAAATTAGTATTATTAAACTTGTTTATATTTGTTTATTTAAATTGAAGATTTAATGTGAAACTAATTTATTATATGGATACTTATTATATGGATACTCAGGAGTCAAATTAAATGAGTAAAAAAAATTTAGTAGAATCTGTGTTATCAGCTTCAAAATATATTTTCGATAGAAAACTGGTCTCAGGAAAGGCAGGAAACATTAGTGCTAGGTTTAAAGATAATGAAATGGATATAATTGCTATAACACCAACATTAATCTCTTTAAATTATGTAAATGAAAAAAATATTGTTTTGGTTGATTTAGATGGAAATATTATTTCTAAAGGCAATCCATCCTCAGAAATTTTTTTACACTTAGAAATATATAAAAAACGTGAAGATGTTAAAGGTATTGTGCACACACATTCTCCTTATGCAACTGGTTTTTCTTTCTCAAATGAAAAAATTAAAAGATTAGAAGGGTTTGGGGAGATAAAAAGTCCTTACTTTAAGGAAGTAGGATACAAAAAACCAGGTAGTATGGAACTTGCTTATAATGCAGCAAAAAAACTAGTTAAAGAAGATATTATTATCTTAAAAAATCATGGAATAGTAACTACTGGTTTAAATGTTCAAGAAGCTGCGGATCTGGCCGAATTTGTTGAAGAATCTGCTAAAACCCAGTTTGTTACGTATCAACTCAATATGGAAAAATAATTGCAGAATTTTATTTAAAAAAAATATTAATTTAATTTTATTTTAAAAATCTTAATATAAAAATATTTAATTTCGAATAGATTCTAACTCACTTAAAATTTCCCAGATTAATGTTCGCGCATGAATTGGAATGTTAGGATCATTACTTATTTCATCTAAAATAGAAATAACTGTACTGGCCCGTACAGTAGAGTCTTCCTCATTATTATTTAATATTTGACTTGATTCCTCGGCCGCCCTACGAATATTACGTGGAACGCTAGTATCTTCCATAATATGTTTTAAAATATCAGAAACGCGACTGAATGCTTCATCACTCATATTAATTCCTCCATGTTAATTTCCAAAAAATAGATTATAGTTATATTCAATTTGCTTTATGTTACCTTATTAAAATAGGTTTTGGTATATTAAATATTGTATTAAAGATTATTTTTAAAGTTATTAAAAAAATTTATTTTAGCCCTTTAGATTTTTTTGGTATGATAAATGATTTTGATTAGAGTTTAGTGTTCTTAGGGGAGTGTTTGTTTGGTTATTTTTAATAATACATTTTAATTTTTATTATATGGGATTGAATGGGTTTCTAAATTGTTAAATTTAAGTATTGGTGCTTACATATATTTATTTGGCGATAAAAATGAAGCACCACTTAAATCACAGTAAAGAAGACCCAAACTATATCTTGTTGGAGAAAATATTTAAAATTATTGGTTCTAGAAAATCAAGAACTATAATAGCGTCCAAAGGGGTTAAAAACATTAATATGATGATTTTATCAATTAAATCATTTTTACAGCGATTTTCTTCAATAAAACCATTGAATTTGTTGTGTCTGAGCTAAAAAGAGATAAAAAGTTGCGGAAATTTTTCAAAATAGATGATCAAGTTCCAAATGCCATCCCAGTCTCTGAATTCATATCAATATTCAAACCCGATACATACATTAAAATCACAAACAGCGTACTTATGCAAATAAAACCACTTAAAAGACGCGGAAAACGAACATTTATTGTTGATGCAACACCGATAGACTTAAATTACAATACAAAACGCAAGCATCGTTCCAAAAAATACCTAAAAAAACAAAATCTAAAATGGACCTATTCATCCTCTTATGGATTTTACATAGGATTTAAAGCCACCGTAGTCATGGAATACGAATCAACAATGCCTGTTGCCATTATGATCCATTCTGGTGCTCCGCACGATTCCAAAATTTTCACTGAAGTCATGGAAAACCT
>Ga0351907_1151_pt1 | contig 16783 bp, 15 predicted proteins | sample BONcelHT113001E6_FD_206861 | JGI IMG/M metagenome (GOLD analysis project Ga0351907, IMG submission 206861) | Enriched cells from coal bed in the Powder River Basin, Montana, United States - BONCAT cells T11 rep1 HSBNCT.T11.300.1.E6 ... | reverse complement strand
TTCCGGAACCTGCTCACTCCTAAAAATAACCACTTCTGACTGAGTCGATTTAATCTGAACCATTTTTGCCTTATCTTTGGTTCGGGCATTATGAATCTTGCTTGAAGCAGGCATTAGGTCAAGATTGAAAGCTTCGGCCGCGAATATCTCGCACAAACTTTCAATCGCATGCGCATCAGGCATAAATCTTCTTTTAGGGTAAAGTTTTTCCAGCTCGGCCGTCAGTAAAAAATATTGTCGGATCAACTCAGCAACATAGTATTGGGCCAAAGCAATCTCAACTCCTTTAAAAGGATACTGATGGCTCTATGATGATTTGACATTATTATAGATTTCCCTCGGGACTATAGTCTCATTTTTTCATTCTGACCTTTCTTTAACTTGAATTCCAAGGGAAATCTCCCTGACTTATCTAAGAACAGTAAATATACTTCTTCCCTTTACGCCTGCCATATCTCACCCGACATCAACTCCATAACTGTCAGCAAACCTCGCCAAGCAACACCAGTATCAATAAAAAATTTATGGTTTCTGACCACCGGTTTCGAAAAATCAATGACATCCTGATACAATCCAATTTTGCCAAGATATTGGGTTGGGGTATGCCCGGTCACTATATTCCAGGGTCCTTTATAACCCATGATATATTCATCACGGATCCAAATCATGTCATGCAAAGACTGTTCATTCATAGCGCGGCCAGGTCTGATTCCAGCGTGAACAAATACAAACCCTTTATTTTCAAACCAACTGGGCCGTTGACTAAAAAATTTGAGATGCGCATCCAATTCTGAACTATGAGCGCGATATGATCTTAATGTGGTTTCCCCACCGTTACTTAACCATTGTTCCAAATCATCAGAGCCCAGTCTTCCGATATTTCGATTTTTCAGTGCCCGGCACATCATATCTTCATGATTCCCGTACAAAGCAACCGCTCCTGTTTTTGCAAGATTTAATACTTCAGACGCCACTCGCCGGGAATCCGGCCCGCGGTCCACGTAATCGCCAAGTAAAACCAACTGATCGATCCCGGGTCTGTATCCACAATATTCTATTACTCGGACCATTTTTTCATAATGACCATGTACATCGCCCATTACGAGTAGTCGACCGGAGTCTTTTGAAATTTGTTTTTCTCCGTCAACCATGTTGATCTCCTCTCAGACCATCCCGAAGTCTTATCCCGCTAGCCCATCGTAATTCGTCATTAAATTACACATAATCATTTCTCTCGTTTCGACATTATTTCTGTTGACTCCTTTTAGCCAATGATGAAATTCCTATTCTTAATACTACAAATTGGAATTGATTATAAGATAGCGCAAAAAAATACCCCGTGCTTTTCAGCCGGGGTAACGGACTTGTCTTAAGGTGTTGCACCCAATGCGCCTGCCACGGAATTAAATTGAGCCAATACCTGAGGTCCAAGAAGAATCAGCCCGGTCATTCCAACAACTGCGACCAGCGCCAGAATCAAACCATACTCGACCATTCCCTGTCCTTTCTTGTTTTGAAGAACCAAACTAATCAACGTCCACATTATAATAATATGCCTTCCCAGTTTTTATATTATTCCTTAGTTGCGCAGCTTGTTTTCAAACCTTATCCTAGCAAGCCGCACTGGGGAGTTGCATCCTACGCAAAGTCTTACTCTTATAGGCTTATCGTCCCATCTTCATTCTGGACACAAGACCCTAACTTTCAGTTTCGTTTCCTTTCAACGGAACGTTTATCAATACCCTACAACCGCGTCCGGGAGCCGATTTAACCATCAGCTTTCCTTCAAGCAATTGCAATCGCTCTCTCATCCCCATCAATCCAAACCGATCAGTCGGCATCTCTCCGGCCGAATCATCAAATCCTTTGCCATCGTCTTCCACAATTATGGCTACTTCGGTCGGAGCAAAATCAATTCTTACTACTATAGTTGATGCAGCGGCATGCTTCACTGCATTATTAAGGGCTTCTTGAACAACCCGGAAGATTCCGATTTCAATGTAACTTTCCAGCCTTCGTTCTTTTCCCGTTATCGACATCTCGGTAAAAATCCCGTGCAAGTCGCGGATGTTGTCCAACACTCCCCTGATGGTCGGTCCCAACCCCAGGTCATCAAGCGTCATTGGACGGAGATCAAAAATAATCTTTCGGATTTCGCCTAATGTCCCTCTGATATGATCCCTAAGTTCCCGCAGTTCAGATTTGGCCCGCTCAACATCCGTGTCAATCAAACGCTCACAGACTTCAGCCCGAAAAACAATATTTGCCATCGCTTGTGCTGGACCGTCATGAATATCTCGAGCCACTCGTCGCCTTTCTTCTTCCTGACTGCGAATAATCTGCGCCCCTAATGCTTGCGCATTTTGAAGACTCTCAATGTTGGCAAAAGCCGCGCTCATCTGATTCTCCAAATAATCCAACACCACACCGACCTGGGAAACTTGTTGCTCTGCCTTGGCGACGGTCCCTCCCAGGTTGCGCAGACGGATTTCCTGTTCGTTTCGCTGGCCCCACAAATTTTGCTCCTGTTCCCGTGCCACAGCCAGATCAATTTGAATTTTCCGTGCATCCTCATAAGCTTCCCGAACTTCATCTTCCGTATGGCTTTTTATGTCACGACTGACTTCCATCAGGTGAATCCTGGCTTTTCTTTCCTTACGTTCCAATTCATCAACTTTTCGGATTATCTCCGTTGTCTCTTTTTTTAGCCGTTCCAAATCACGCCTAACATTATCCAGTTCGTCCCTGGCCATTTCGTAGACCTCATAAGTCTGCCCCCGGCTGTCTCGGATGCTGGAAATCGTCTTTTTGATTATCTTATCCAGCATCTTAACGTCAATATTTTGAATCATACCTCAATATCTACGATCCGGCGGATTACCAGAATTCCCACCACTTGTCCAACCACAGCAACTCCAAGCATGATTTTCCCCAACGGATTAAAAAACAATACCTTGACATAACTCGGATTCATGGCAAAGATCACCAGGCCAAGACCAATGGGCAATAAACTGACAATAACACCTGAGATTCTTCCCTGTGCTGTCAATGTACGAATTTCACCCCGAATACGAACTCGTTCCCTAATGGTTCTAGCAATATTATCAAGAACTTCTGATAGATTTCCTCCGACCTGGCGTTGAATCAGGACCGCCGTCAGTACTAGTTCTAAATCTTCCGAATCAACTCGCTTTGCGAGATTGCCAAGAGCATCTTCCATCGTGATGCCCAGATTCATCTCCTTCACGGTTCGGGCAAATTCGCTAGATATTGGCGGTCGCATTTCCTTAGCCACCATGTCCGCTGCCTGCATAAAACTGTATCCTGTTCGCAATGAATTGGCGATCAAAATCAAAGCGTCGCCCAATTGGCTATTAAAGGCCTTCAAGCGTTTTTCCGTCTTAGAGCGCACCAAAATAAAAGGAAAAGCAAATCCCATGATAGTTCCAATCAGACCAAAAATAATGTTTCCTCCGCCCATTAGCAAAAAAAAGCCGGCCAGAATCGTAGCCGAACAGACGCACAAAATAATAAATTCACCGCCCCGAAGCGGCAATCCTGCCTTGACCATCTGCCGCTGTACTGACTGGTTCCAGCGGGGAGATTCGACATATTTCCCAATGTTGCGCAAAATCTGTCTGAGTCCACCAATTTTTTCTTCTTGATAAGCCGATCTGATTTGTCTGGCATCAGCCTGAGGCTTATTTACAATTTCTTCCAGCCGGTTAACAACCTGCCGTTTATCCGCTGTGGCAAGTTGATATAATAACAGACTGATAATACTCAGGCTAAAAAAGACGCTGACTGAGATCAGAAGAATCATTGACAGTATCCCCTCTATCAGCTAATCTATCGGCCAAAAATTTTGAACCGCCGGGTATTTTTTTCGATAGAGTCTTTCACATTAGAATCCCATGGTACCAGCTTGGCAGCAACTGCCATTATTTTCTGCGCAACCAAAGTTTCCGGTTGAGCCAAAACAAATGGCAATCCTTTATTAATCGAATTGACTACCGTCTTTCCGTCAGTAGGAATCGTAGCAATGACTTTCTTTTTTAAAGAATCCTCTACTTCCCGGGTTTCTATTCCACCATCGGAATGAGGGCAATTCACAAGAATCTGAAGTTTATCATCCGAATAACCTAATGACTGCAATATTTCCATCGCCAGTTTAGCGTTCTTTACGGAAGGAAGATCCAATGCCGCCACTACCAGAATTATATCCGAATTATCCATCGCAGCAATGCAAACTTCGTTAAATGTCGCTGCCGTATCAACGATGATATAGTCAAATGTTTTTCTTAGTTGTTTAAGCACGGCGGTTACCAGTGAACCGGAAACCATTTCTGCTTGTTCAGGGCGTAAGGGCGCAGCAAGCACCTGAACCGATTCATTGAAAACCGTCAAGTATGCATTGAGAATTTTTTCATCCAAATGATCCATATCAGACAAAACATCTGAGATAGTGCTTACCGGCAACAAGTTCAGAAATAGAGCTACATCGCCGAATTGGATGTCAACATCGACAATTGCCACCTTTGCGTCCGGCCGCTGAGACAATGCCAGCGCAGTGTTGACTGCAATCGTGGTCTTGCCAACTCCTCCCTTGCCAGAAAAGACACTGATAACCTTGCCGGAAGATTTAACCCCCGCCTGCAGTTTCAATGCATCGCGGATTTTCCGTTCACGTTCAGCGGCCTGGCGAATTGCCTGAATCAGTTCATCACCAGTAAACGGTTTGGTCAGATAATTTTTCGCCCCTGCCATCATGGCCCGACGCAGGTATTCCTGTTCTCCCTGAACACTCATAATAATAATCGTGATTTCCGGCATTTCGAGGGTCATCCGTTCAGTCGCCGCAATTCCATCCATCCCAGGCATGTTGATATCCATCAGCACAACTTCCGGTCGAAGAGATTTTGCCAGAATCAGTGCTTCTTCGCCACTTCCTGCCTGCCCGACTGCTTCAATATCAGGGTGAAACTGCATCAATTTGGCGATGTTTTCTCGTGTTGCGGGAACATCATCAACGATTAGAACTCTTATTTTTTCGGACATCAGTCTGGCCTCCTGCCGGTCTCTGATTTAGCTGCTCCTTCATTTCCTGTGACATGGGAGGCACCAAAAGCTGAGGGTCAACAATTGTCGGCGTCACCAGAATAATCAGTTCCGTCTCCCCTTTGCTGAAACTGGTGCTACGGAACAGCTTCCCAATAATCGGCAGATCCCCGAGAAGCGGAATCTTAGTCACATCACGGGTAATGTCATTTGAAATCAACCCACCGATCGCCATTGTCTGCCCCGATGACAGTGCAATTGATGTTTCAGCCTTTCGCATACGGATTGGCGGAATTTTTATATTTGGTCCCAGTTCAATCCGATTGATTGAATTCCACTCCATGGCGCTGACTTCAGCCTTGACCTTGGTGCTGATCACTCCATCGAGGCTGGCTTCCGGCGTAATCTCAAGCTTGATCCCATAATCTTTCCATTCAATGCTGATCTGCCCATTCTGGTTGCTGACGGGAACCGGTATCTGCCCACCGACAAGCATATTGGCTTTTTCACCACTTAACGTTACCATATTCGGTTGTGACATGAGTTTTGCAAAACCATTTTGGATCAGCAGATTCAATTGCGCATTAATTGGCGAAAAAGTTCCCAGCGTACTAAATGTATTCGGAGATCTGGAATTGAACGAACTTTGTCCGGCAAAAAAGATCCCCGGAGAATTAGTGCTTGTGCCGCTAAAATACTGCAATCCCAAACTTTGCGTCTTGCTACGGTTAATCTCGAGGATCCGGGCCTCGATCCGAATTTGAACCGGTCTGGAAATTTCAAGCAGATTGACCACTTTGTCGCCGTAAGCCGATGCAATTTTCTCGGCCCGGGCCCTTTGGTACTGGTCATTGACTGTGCCTTCCAATATAACCGTTTTATTAACTTTGACCACCCGGATATCCGGATAACCAAGAATTCGCTTGATTTCATTTGCTATAGCCGGGTCGGCGGCAGCCACCTCAACCTGATAATTTTGCCGGCCCATTTCAGACCAGAGAATCAGGGTGGTCGTTCCAGTCTGTTTGCCGACCAGGACCAGCTCGGAACTCGATACCACCACTACATCAGCCACATCCGGGTTGGCGATTGCCGCCCGTTGCAGGCCGTACATAGTTATCGTCACGGACTGACCGGCTCCTACCGTCATTTTTTCCGGAGATGCCCAAACCGCAGCTCCCATTGGTGATAAGAGCAATAAAAAACAAAGAAGAAGGCAAAATACAAAATTTTTCTTCATCGGCCCTTTTCCTCCCTACTCAGTTTTCGTTCCCCGGATCACCGGAATTCCGGTCAGTGATTTGGTCCCTTTTCCGGTTGTTCCAACAGCTGGAGCTGGTGAAGCAGCCGGAACCGCCGAAGTCTGTTGTTCCTTGCCTGTTTGAATCGGCGATTTGTGTACCCCTACAATACTCGTTGGCGTGACTGCCTGCTTGATTGCGACTCCGGTTTCCGGAAGATAGGGACGCAGGGCAAACCTTAATTTACCTTTTTCTTCCGCAATAGCGATTTGAGTTGCATCCTCTGGCGAAACTGCCAGAGTCACCGTAGCCACCTTGACGACGCCGGCCTCTTTTGGAGAATCTCTCTTGGGATCACGATCCTGAGTCACTTCACTGTCACGGTTTACTGCCAAGACCAGCACGTTTTGCAATAAAAGCTGGCCCACGTTATCTCCCACAACCTGTTGGTCAAAAGTCACTATTGCATCCACCGAATCGCCGGCCTTCAAAAGGCCTGCCACACCGGTAATATCAGAAACCCCGACAGTCATGGCTCTTTTCCCCGCAGGAATCACACCGGAAAATCCAGCCTGTTTCTTGTCAGTAAAAAGCCTTCGTTCCAATATCTGCTCTCCACTGACTATGACTTCACTGGTCACCATGCCCAGAACCCGGGGCAATTCTCTTATAGCTCCTGTTTGAATATATTCAGACGGAACCCGGGATTCCTTTACCATTGCAGCCGTAATAATGGTTTTGGCCGGAATATCAATTTTGGCGGTCACTACTGGTTGTCCCGTAATCACAGCAGGTTTTTGAGCATTCTGTTTGAGAAAATTATATACTAAGACTGCCGTGACAAAGCTAAGAACCAATGCAATCCCCATTAATCCCTTGCTTGAAAGTTTTGCCACAACGAATCCTCCTCTTTATTAATAATCATTGGTCTCATTGTACAGTACCCTTGTCGAAAGCTCAATAGACCAACACTATTGAACCTGAACCCTAAGTCTCATTTTTTCATGGGACCTCTGTCCTTTTATAAAATTCAAATCCACTTTTTTGAGCGAAAGAAGCGCAACATAATCAAAGCCATTGTCAACATCAGCCCCCAGGCTGCATAATAGCCATAGCGCCATTTGAGTTCCGGCATATATTCAAAATTCATCCCATAAACGCCGGCAACAAAAGTTAGAGGGATAAACAACGTTGAAATTATCGTCAGCACTTTCATGACTTCATTCAACTTATAACTGATACTGGAAAGATAAATATCCAACATGCCGGAAAGCAAATCCCGATAAGTTTCGACCATATCAATCACTTGGATTATATGATCATAGGCATCCCGCAAATAAAGCCTGGTTTTTTGATGCATACAAAGTTTTGATTCACACCGTTCAAAGGAACTAATGACCTCGCGCAACGGCCAGACTGCCTTGTGCAAGTATAGCAACTGCCTTTTCAGGGAATGAATCTGCCTTAATAATGGAGGATTTGGATTTCGAACTAATGCCTCGTCAAGAAATTCGATCGAATCTCCCAATTCTTCCAGCACGATAAAAAAGCGATCCACCATCAGATCCAGCAATGCATAGGTTAGGTAATCAGAACCATGGTCACGAAGCGTTTCTTTCCCTTTCGATATTTGGTCCCGTATCGGCGCAAACAAATCCCGTGAACTCTCAACAAACGAAATCACCCAATCTTTTCCGCATACCAAACTGACCTGTTCAAACTCAAAACGCATTGCTGCTCCAGCATCCTTATGGCTAAGTGCCCCTGGACTGCCCGAAGATTTTACCAATCTGGAGTCGGGATTATTTTCGGCAAATGGCGCGCGTAAAACAAAATACAGATAGTCGTCCAACTCTTCAAATTTAGGCCGTTGAGTTGTATTCAGAACATCTTCCATGACCAACGGGTGAATCGCAAAATGGCGACCGATTTTTTCGATGGTTTCAACATCATGAAGCCCACCAACTTCAAACCAGGCCACACAGCCATCCGGAACCGGCAATTCAGCTATTTCTTCCCACTGCTCTGCCTCGGCAAATTCAGCCTGAGCTGATGAAAACAAAGTCCTTCGCAGTTTGATCTTTTCAGAATAAACCGATCCGATGTGAGTAAGCGTTCCGGGCGGAATGCCTGTTTTTCCAGAATAACGGCCTGTTTTCCTGTGTTGTGGATTCACGTTCCTTCTTACCTCTTTGAAAAATAATCCAACAAATGAGTAATTTTGACAGTGTTAGCCAAAAGTCCTGCTTTTTCTATGACTAAGAAGTAACGAATACACAGTCAATACATTGCAGGAAATTGCCATCTCAGGTGGAACAATTACTGGAGAATAATCAACTATTTAATATATACGAAATGAGGGATAGTTAGTGACGGACGCCAAAAACTTGCCTAATGACAGCGTTCTTTCGGATCCTTTTTGGGTGGAATTCGACTCGTGGGGAAAACTTATGGATCGCAATCGTATATGAAAAAACTTTCATCAGAGGATTGCAATGCCCGGCGCGAAAACAGCCGGGCCATCCTGTTCCTGCTTGCGGCAGCCCTGCTCTGGAGCACGGGGGGGTTGGTCATTAAATGGGTCGAATGGAATCCCATGGCGATTTCCGGGGTTCGTAGCGCTATTTCGGCAGTCATCATCGCCACCGCTTTCCGCCATGATCTCAAAATCACCTGCTCACCGCTGCAACTTGCCGGAGCTATTGCCTATGCCCTGACCGTTTCTCTGTTCGTCGTAGCAAACAAGCTGACCACAGCCGCCAATGCTATCCTGCTCCAATATACGGCTCCGGTTCATGTAGCTTTGCTTGCGGCTTGGCTTCTTAAGGAACGTATAACGCTTCGTGACTGGCTTACAATTACTGCTGTACTGACCGGCATGGTAATGTTTTTCTTTGAACAGATGAGTCCTGGGAACTTGGCCGGAAACTTGATTGCTTTGTTTACAGGCTTTACTTTTGCGCTGTTCATCGTATTAATGCGTAAACAGCAAGGCGATTCGCCCGCCGCTTCAGTTTTTTTGGGCAATGTGCTCACTGCTCTGCTCGGGCTGCCCTTCATGTTTGATTCGGTACCGGGTCTCCATGGTTGGCTCGGCATGATATATCTCGGCGTTTTCCAGTTGGGACTGTCCTATGCGCTTTATACCTGGGCTCTTGCTCGGGTCACTGCCATGGAGGCAATCCTTATCACTTTGATAGAACCGGTTTTAAATCCAGTTTGGGTCTTTCTGTTAATGGGAGAAGTGCCTGCTCTGACCTCTCTGGTTGGCGGTGTTATAATCATCGGAGCCGTTACCGTTCATCACATCATTGGAGCCCGCTCATGAACAACCCCTTGACGGTCTTGTTTCACAACCGGCAATTTCAGGCCATTGCCGGCATCCAGGTATTCAATGTTTTCAGTGCTCAATTGCTCGCTCCTATATTGCCACTGTATCTGACTTCACAGGGATTGTCAGCTTCACAGATTGGTTTGATTATGGGTATTACCGCTCTTGGGGCTCTGGTTATGCGGCCTTCGGCCGGTCGTGCAGTCGACAGGCGGGGCAGTCGGCCAGTTATCCTGTTCGGCCAGTCGCTTCTTGCAATTTGCTTGTCGGCCTATTTTTTGTTTACCGGATTTTTCCCCCTGTTGCTGATCCGTTTTCTGCATGGAGCAGCCCAATCTTTCTATTCAACAGCCTGCGTGACATTCGCCAGTAGTGTCGAATCACCACAAAACACTGCTGCGGCAATCTCTCTATTTACCGTTTTCACCATGGTCGGTCTTGGAGCTGCAACCAGTATAGCACCTTTTCTTTACCATTCATTTGACTTCTTTCCGCTCGTAGGAATCAGCCTGCTAACTTTGGGCGCATCCATATCCTTCACTCTCTGGCGGGCCCGTCCTATCTCTCCGATCCATGATGCTGATCGGCTTGCCTTTTCTTCAGTACTTCACTTGCCAGCCGTCTTGGCGCCGACAGTTTGCCTGTTCGCATCCAATGTCATCTTCAGCACCTTGTTCACCTTCATCCCTTTGTATGCCCTGTCTGAGTCTGTTCCCGGGTATTCTTCATTTTATATCGCTTTTGCTGTAGCTGTTATTTTTACCCGTTTATCTGTTCAATCCCTGACACAGGCCTTTCCGGCTGAAAAAGTGGCTGCCGCCGCTAGCCTGGCGAACGTCGCCAGCGCCCTGATTATCGTATTTTTCCCTTCAACTCTTTCTTTTGCTTTATCCGGCATCTTGATCGGATTGGGATTCGGAGTAATTTTTCCGGCTCTTACCGTCTATGTCATTCAACGAATTCCACCAGCCAGCAAGGGAACTGGCTTGTCCATCCTGACCGCGGCCGGCGACGTTGGTAATGCGTTAGGAGCTGCAGTGTTGGGAGTTGTCGCCGAAGTATTAGGTTTTCGCTGGGTTTTTGTTTCAGCTTCCCTCGTCGTTCTTTTTTGCGTTCGTTATTTCTATGTAACTTTGGTCAGTAAACCCGCTCGAGCTGCCAGTCGGACCTGATTTGGTCAGAAATGCCGCATGAAAAATGACTCCGTACCAAAATTTGGTGCGGAGTCATTTTTCATGCGGCATTTCTTTGTGAATGACAATCACTGGATCTTTTTTTTCCCCCACTCCGTGTGGAAAACTCCCGGTCTGTCAACCCGCTCGTAGGTGTGGGCACCAAAGTAATCGCGCTGAGCCTGAATCAAGTTGGCTGGCAACATCTCCTGCCGATAACTGTCATAATAGTCCAGCGAAGCGTTAAATGCCGGAGTGGGGATACCGAGATCGCGACAGGTTTTCAACACCAGCCGCCAAGATTCCTGGGCTGAAGTCAATACTTCGGTAAAAAAAGGTGCCAACATCAGGTTCGCAATATCCGGATCGTTGGTGAAAGCATCGCGGATCTTATCGAGGAAGCGGGCCCGAATGATGCAGCCGCCCCGCCATAAGAGCGCAATTTCGCCAAACCGCAGATTCCAGCCATATTCTTTGCTGGCCGCTGCCAACAAAGCAAACCCCTGCGCATACGAGCAAATCTTCGAAGCATATAATGCATCATGAACTGCCTGGATTAATTGTTGCCGATTGCCTTTCCATTTACCCTGAGGCCCTTTTAAAATTGTCGCGGCAATGACCCGTTCCCCCTTGATTGCTGACATGCATCGGGCAAAAACTGCTTCTGTAATTACCGGAATGGGCACTCCCAGATCAAGCGCACTCTGGGAAGTCCACTTGCCGGTTCCCTTTTGCCCCGCTTTATCAAGAATCAGTTCGACCAGCGGCCGACCGGTTTGGGAATCAACCACCGCCAGGATATCGCGAGTAATTTCAATCAGGTAAGAATCCAGAGGCCCTTCATTCCAACGTGAAAATATCTCATGCATTTCTGCTGCCGTGAACCCGCCAGCCTGTCTCAAGATATAGTAGGCTTCCGAGATCAATTGCATGTCAGAATACTCGATACCATTATGAACCATTTTCACATAGTGCCCAGCTCCATCAGGTCCAACATAAGAACAACAGGTACCGTCTGCGACCTGCGCAGCGATTTTGCTAAACATGGAAGCAATCTCATCGTAGGCCGACTGATCTCCACCTGGCATCAAACTGGGTCCTTTCAATGCCCCTTCTTCGCCTCCCGACACACCCATGCCCAGGAAACGGACCTTTTTAATTGCAAGCATTTCAAAGCGCCTCCGGGTATCCTCGAAAAAGGAGTTCCCTCCATCAATCAAAATATCGCCCGGTTCCAGAAAAGGCAAGACTTGTTCAATTACGTCATCAACCGGTTTCCCGGCCTTAACCATCAGCATGACCCGCCGGGGTCGAACCAAAGAAGCCGTAAGTTCAGCCAGTGAATAAGTCCCCTTAACAGCCAAACCTGCCGCTTGTCCTGCAATGAATTCGTCTACTCTTACCGTGGTCCTGTTGAATACGGCAACCTGAAATCCTTTGCTAACCATATTCAACACCAGGTTTTCACCCATTACGGCGAGGCCCACCAGGCCGATGTCACAAAGTCGTTTCACTGCGATTCCTCCTTCGACAAAAACTTGGCTTTTCACACTCACATTGTTGTATGTTTTTCTACGCCTGTTTCATATTTTCCTGTTGCCAGTCAATCGAGACTGAATATCTTACCAGTTTCATATCTGGTTTGAATCAAGTGCGTTTTTTATCGCCTTCATCATTTATTGTTCGACCGGGCTACTGTATTTTCATAAAAGTCACGCGTTTGTAACCCTTCATGAATACGGCGGAACGAATTTAAATTATTCGTTCCGCCGTATTCATTAGTTATTTTTTCCGCTTATCGCTGGATTCGAGCTGAAGCTCCGGCAGCCATTGCACGAACCTGATCAACACTGCACATGGTAGTATCACCGGGGAATGTTGTCAGTAACGCTCCATGCGCCCAGCCCAACCGCAAAGCTGCTTCCGGTTCTTCCCCAGTCAACAGTCCATAAAACAGTCCCGCTGCAAAACCATCTCCACCGCCGACACGATCATAAACATCCAGTTCGGTTGTTGGCGCTGTAAAAGTGTTTCCGTTTATCCAGGCTACTGCGCTCCAGCTGTGACGATTTGTCGAATGGACTTCACGGAGTGTGGTAGCAACAATCTTGATCTGCGGCAGTATTTCGCGCACCTGGTTGATCATGCTGAAAAAAGCGTTGGGGTCCAGTTTTGATTTTGCTAATACTTCTGGACCTGGAATTCCCAAGCTCATCTGGAGATCTTCCTCGTTCCCTACCAGAACATCGACATTATGCAGGATTCTCCCCAACACTGCAACCGCACGCTTAGGTCCGCCGACAATATTCCAGAGCTTGGCCCGGTAATTCAAGTCGAAAGACACGATCGCTCCAGCCTCTTTGGCGGCCTGCATCCCTTCAATGATAATTTCAGGTGTCGTCTCTGACAATGCGGCAAAAATACCACCACTATGAAACCACCGGATACCGCTGGCGAAAATCTCCTGCCAGTCAAAATCTCCCGGTTTAAGAAGTCCCCCGGCTTCGTTTGCCCGGTTATAAAAGACCACCGGCGGACGAACACCCTGGCCACGGTCACTGTATACTGTGGCCATATTGGGTCCATTAACGCCATTATGTTTAAAATGCTTATAGAAAGGTAGCACGCCCATCGATTTCACACGGTCATTGATCATCTCGCCAACGGGATAATCGACCATTGCAGTAGCAACTCCCGTCTTCAGACCGAAGCAGTCTGATAGGTTTGCAGCACAGTTGTATTCGCCGCCACTGACATGAATCTGGCATTCTGTCGCTTTGCGAAACGGAATGACTCCCGTATCCAGTCGATGAACCAGTGCGCCAATAGACAAGAAGTCCAATGCTCCTTCGGGACGGATATTCAGACCAATCGTACTCATCGCTTCCCTCTTCCACTATTCTTATTCTTTCGGCAGGGAACAGCCTTTTTAGCCAAGCATAGCTAAATCAGACAGCGGTTTCCAGTCTGAGTTCCGACTTGACCTTTTCCCATGTCACTATCTTTGCTTTGGAGAATCCGTTGAATGTGCTTGCCGAAGCAGAACTGTACGAACCAATGTCTGGGACAAGCAGCAAATCACCCACATCAAGCGGTGGAGTATCTTTCTCGCGGAAGATTACATCGAAAGAGTCACAGCTTGGTCCGGCAAAGGTTGCGGAAATATCTGGTTCATCTTTAAATGACAACAATTCATAATCCCAGTGATCGAAAATTACTCCGGAGAAAGTTCCATATATGCCCTCATCGAGAAAATACCAGTCCTGATTGTCTCGCCGCTGTTTGCCAATAACGCGGGTAATCAGTTTTACCGTTGTGCCGCAGATAAACCGTCCTGGTTCTGCCCATATTTCCGTGTCAGGAAAATACTCATCCAAAGCCGCGCTGATTGTGGTAAGTATGGCCTGAACATTGATTTTTTCACTCCCGGGCGCCTTGATTGGAAATCCTCCGCCAATATCGAGTATCCTTAAATTCAGGCCTTGATCAGCCGCTTCATTAAACAGGGTCCGACAAACTTTGATGGCATTAACATAAGCATGATGCTGAGTCGCCTGGCTACCTACATGAAAAGCCATCCCTGCCACATCAAGACCACAGTCCCGTGCCTGGAGAAGCAACTTGACAACATCGGCAGGCTCAGCGCCAAATTTTTTGTTTAAATCGATCAATGCTTCCGGGTTCTGCATCCGGACACGCACCAATATGCCCGCCCCTGGAGCAACCTTGGCCATTTTTTCGATTTCCGGGGCACTGTCCACCATATAATATGATATTCCCGCTTCTCTAGCAGTCACGATACTGTGTTCGGGTTTGATAGGATTTGCATACACCATCCTCCTTCCATCAATACCCAACTCTTTCAACTGAAGGATTTCACCGTCAGAAGCAACATCGAAACAAGACCCCATGTCTTTCAGCATGCGAACTATCCGTTCATCTGGATTCGACTTGACCGCATAATGAATATCAACGCGGGGTATAAATTTTTTCAAGTAGCGGTAATTATTTTTTACCTGCTCAACCGACATTACCAACAACGGCGTGCCGAAACTATCCGCCAATCGTTTTACATCAGCCTGGGATAAATGAAATTCCTTTTGCATATCCACTCCCCTTTTACCCTTTAATCAACTAGGGAAAAACCCGATTTGATTGTACCATATCACCAAAAAACTGCAACAAAATTTTTACATACATGCGATCTCTAAAGCGAAAAATAAACCTGCGAAGAAGCATCATTTTGCCCGATTAAAAAAGCAAATGCTCTCCGCCCCGTCAGATTAAATACAGCTTAAGTTTCAGAAATACTTGGCGAGAGGTACATTTTGAGTCATAAATAAATTTCACCACTACATAGAATGAATTGACATGTGCAATAATACTCACATATCATCTTTCATCATTTACCCTTTCTATCAGACTATCATGGTCGTTTTGCTCTTAAGAATTCAGAACCCCCACAGATGTGGGGGTTCTGAATTCTTAATTTGCCAATCTGTTACATCTATCATCAATGACTCGCTTCCCTCTTCAAGACCATAGGGAAGCTATAAACGCAAATTCATGGTCACTTCGATCATCTTATCTTCTTCATGAATTCTTCGCAAAATTTCTTCAGTAATTTCTATTCCTGGTTTAACGATAATACTCCCGTCATTACCGGTTACAGCGCGGGTAACCCCCTTGCCTAAAAGATACCGTCTTTGCCTTTCAATGTCCACGGTCCTTTTCATAAATAACCTCCACATAAAATATTGAAAACACTTATGCTTCTATCATGAATTATCTACTCAACCCCGGTTTCTTGATGGTGCGAAAATTTGTTCGCTTTGTTCGCAAGGAAGTAGTAAAAAAGCGAAGTCTTCAATCATCCATTACTAAAAAGATTGTATTTAGTCAAGTTCGGCAGATTTTGCGAATTTCCTTTTTTGAGAAATAACTATTAACACCATCGTTCGTTTATTTAGAGACCGCCCTCCTCAGGTGACCGAAAATGCATTTCCGGCAACAACAAAAGTTGATTGATTTTGATGATCATTTTTTGTTTATCTTGTGGCAAAAACCCATGAACCCAGGCATAGTTTGAATGATGATCACTGTGAAGTTCGGTCCCGTTAACGGCAAGATTATCAATAAACAAACGGGTTTCCTTTAAAGCCTGATGTGGTCCCAGCAACTGAAACTTCCCCGAACAATAATCTTCATACAATGGAGTCCCACGCATCGGAATCAAAGTCCGCAAACGAATAAAACTGGGATTAATTGCATTAAGCATTTTAGCACTCTCCAATGCGTGTTCCTGAGTTCGTTCCAGTCCGGCTATTCCGATCAAAACATATTCACTAAGCTGCATTCCCGCTGCAATAACTTTGCGCCCGGCAGATAATATTTGTTCAGTCGTTGTACCCTTGCAGATTCTTCGCAAGGTTATATCATCGCCACTTTCCATCCCCGTGTGAATGCGATTTAATCCCGCAGAACGAAGGGCAGTCAGTTCTTCTGCTGTTTTCAAATTGAGAAACTGCGCTGAACCATACATGGTAATTCGTGATAACTTAGAAAAGAGCTCCTTGGCATAAGTCAAAATTTCGATCAATTCAGGGGTTTTCATCAATATCGTGTTGCCATCAGGCAAAAAAAGACTGTGAACATGATCCCCATAGTATTCGCGGGCAACAGTCAAATCTTTTTTGATTTCCTCTACTGAACGGATACGAAATTTTTTATCCTTATACATTGCGCAAAAAGTACATCGATTATGCGGGCACCCAATGGTGCATTGAATCAATAGACTGTTCGATTCACTGGGAGGACGATAGATTGTCCCTTCGTAACGCATGAAACCCCTCCTAATAACTGAACAATCATTTTCCTCTTTTGTATTAAAGTATAAATTCATCAATCGCGCATTGAATCAAAGTTGCACACATTAACGAAGATACCTGCCTATTCAATTATAATGACATACTACCATCAAT
>Ga0351907_1150_pt1 | contig 16827 bp, 14 predicted proteins | sample BONcelHT113001E6_FD_206861 | JGI IMG/M metagenome (GOLD analysis project Ga0351907, IMG submission 206861) | Enriched cells from coal bed in the Powder River Basin, Montana, United States - BONCAT cells T11 rep1 HSBNCT.T11.300.1.E6 ... | reverse complement strand
CACCATAGACAATAAGATAACATCCAAGGAATAATATCATGATATTCATTCCGTCCACCGGAGAAAAGATCAGATAAAGTCCAACAATGACCGTAAACAGGCCACCGAGAACAATAAGAGCATAGTATAGACGATCCGCTGAAAACACTGATGCAAAAATGAGTTGGCCAATACCAAGAAGAATCATCCAGATCCCAAGCAAAATACCAAGAACCGATACTGCCAGGTCAGGAGAAAGGAGTGCAGATAGAGCAAGAAGTGACCCGGCAATGCCAAGAACTATCATTGGAAGAGAAAATCCACTTGCACGCATAGAAATCCCAAAGCCAAGAATAATGAGAGAGATAACAAAAACCATTGCAGAGAGAAAGACACCAATAAGACTTGTGATGAGTGGAGAAAAGAGAAGGATAATAATACCAATAATGAGAGCAACAACACCAGATCCTTTCCGACTCTGTGGTGAGGATATCCATACCATTTGCATATGGTGAAATTTGGACAGTATTTCTATATTAGTCTGACTGAAAGAGTTCCTTATCCTTCAATTATGAAAAATCATGGATGTTATGAGCATCAGGCAACTGCAAATAAACACCGCATATGTGCAGTAGTAAGATCAATAAGATAAGATGAATAGGGATGAAAATAATAATAGACATATCCCGGTTGAACAATAAAGAACACCCATGAAAAAATACTGGATGCGTCCATATTGGGTAGTACTATGAATGGATCCCCCTATGATTCGTAATTTTATCGGAAAATTTAGTTTACGAACTGTTTTGATAGTATCCATTGTATGTATTTTCATATTTGCTATCGGGATTACCGGGATCCTGACCTTTTTAAACAGTCAGTATGTGGTTACAGATCTTGCCAGCCAGATGCAGAGTGAAATTTCAGACAGGATTATTCAGCATCTTGATGTCTATCTTGAAACTCCACATCTTGTTAATAATCTGTGTATGGATAGTATCAGATTAGGTGAAATTTCAATCAGTGATAATGATAGCATACAACGACATTTCCAGGAGTTATCATATCGATTTGATTCAGTTCAGGCAATCTGCTATGCAAATGAACTCGAAGGAAACTATACCATCATCTCATCAATAGGAGAGCCGGGAATTGCGAATGGAACCGAACGGTTTTTAGGAATTTCACGAGAAAGTACCAATTTCTCTTTCGAAGAATACCGGATTGATCGCTACGGAAAGATTATTGAGAAAACATATTCAAAAGCAGGGTATGATCCCCGCTCCCGTCCCTGGTATAATGCCGCAGTGCAAGCAAAAGGATCAGTATGGACACCGGTTTACATGTGGCTTGAAGGTATTGTCAGTATAGATGCGGTTGTCCCGGTTTACTCAGAGAAGGGTAAACTTCAGGGTGTTCTGGACACCTCACTGACCCTGTCAGGAATCGGTGATTTTTTACAAAAAATTCAGATCTCCAAAAACGGACAGGCATTTATCATTGATAGATCCGGTCATATTGTAGCTTCATCGGCAATCAGAGAGCCATACACCTGGGTAAATGGCGAACTGAGACACCAATCTGCTCTTAACTGCAATAATTCAATTATTCAGAAAACCACCCGGAAAATAAATTTGGGTGATAATTCTCTGGAAAAAATCACGACCAGACAGCAATATAATTTTGATCTGGAAGGAAAAAGATATTTTGTCCAGGTAACACCATTTCAGGACAAATATGGTATCGACTGGCTGATTGTAGTTGTCGTTCCTGAATCAGATTTTATGGAGAAGACAAATGAGAATAACCGGACAACGGCCATTCTGATTGTATCTTCAATTATTGGAACAATTATAGTATGTGTATTATTGGCTAGATGGATAACAGAGCCGATTTTATCAATGAATCAGTCAGCCAAAGCCCTTGCCGGTGGAGATTGGAATAGCTGGACTGAATTGGATCGCCATGACGAACTTGGTGAACTCTCACGTTCCTTTAAAAAGATGGCTGATCAATTACGGTCAAGTTTTATATCATTAAAATCGAGTGAAGAGCAATATTTGAGTCTTTTTCAGTCTTCAACAGATGCAATTCTTCTATTTGACAAGCTGACACTGATAAATATGAACCGGGCCGGAGAAGAGATGTTTGGTGTATTAACAGCACAGGCTATAGGAAAAGATATTAGAGAACTCTTCGGCCAGGTTGGAACAGACATCGGTGAAATGATACAATCATCATTTATTGAGCAGGATAAAGGGTATCAGGACCGCACCATTATCCGTATTGTAGATGGAGTCGAACAATTCATCAATATACGTGCAACAACAGTTGTGGAAAACGGAAAACAGTTCAGCCTAATACATATTCGGGATATAACAGAACAACGACGGGCAATAATGATACTTGCAGAGCAGGAGGCCCTCCGGAGATCATACAATCATATTCAGACGATCCTGCAGCTTCTACCCGACCCTTCATTTGTCATTGATCATAAAGGAGAGGTGCTTTTTTGGAACCGGGCAATGGAAAAAATGACAGGAGTAAAGGCAGAAGAGATAATAGGAAAAGGAAATGAGTCCTATTCACTCGCGGTTTATGGTTCAGTGCGAAGCCTCCTTATTGATGTTGCCTTGCATCCGGAGTTACATGATGAAGAAGTGTTTCCAGATATCGAACACTCGGGAGGTATTTTAAAAACAAGTATCTGGCTTGAAATATCTGGTGAAATGAAGTATTTATCTATAATTGCGGCCAGCCTTTATGATGAAAACAGGTGCCTTATTGGAGCTATCGAATCTATACGTGATATCACATCCCATAAGATTTCTGAAGAAGCACTACTCATAGCGAATAAAAAGTTAAATCTTCTCTCCAGTATCACCCGTCACGATATCATAAATAAAATTATGATATCTAAAGGATTTTTATATCTTTTAGAAGAGTCAGGGGAGAATTCTGAGCAGAAAAGTTCTATTGAAGCAATAAAACGATCAATGGCCGAAATTGAACATTTCATCGAATTTACCAAAACCTATCAGGAACTTGGTCTTAAGATACCCGTCTGGAAGGATGTCGGTGAGACGTTCAGCCGTGCTGCCAGAGATATTGAATCGGGAGATGTGACGATACAGGTAGAGGTTTTGGGCATTTCAATTCTGGTAGATCCGTTATTTGAAAAAGTCTGTTATAATCTTATCGAAAATGCATTGCGGCATGGAGAGCGCCTGACAAGAATCGATATCACTGCACATGAGACCAACAACGGAATTGTGATATCAATTCAAGATGACGGACAGGGAGTTCCGCAAGACATGAAAGAGATAATATTTGAGAGAGGATATGGAAAAAACACAGGATATGGATTATTTTTAGCCAGAGAAATTCTTTCACTCTCAAATATTTCTATCACAGAGAAAGGCGAGTTTGGATCGTATTGCAGATTTGATATCGATGTTCCAAGAGGAAAATATCGTCTGGAAAAAGAATAATGAAGACTACATTTTGGATCTTTTTTTAGAATTCAACAATTAATTTAGAGAATAGGGAAGATTAAAGGTATTAAAGCCGTTTTTGGATATCTTGCTCATCTGATAGCGGAAATATATATCTTATCCACCCTCTGACGAAGGATAATATAAATAATGTTTCCTTCAAATCCCACATGGTTTTGATAATCTACATACCCGAAACCGTCATGTACAAGGTCCAATATAAGAAAAATGTCAATACCATCCGATGAAATCTAAAACCTATTCATTTATATAAAAAATAATCAAATTAGTAATACTTGCCTAAACTCAAGAATACGGAGGGCAAAAATGAATTTTCAAAATAAGGTACTCATTATTGGATATGGGGCTGTAGCACGATCTACACTCCCTATTTTGTTAGAACATGTAACCATTCCCCCAGATAACATTACCATAATAGACTCTAAAAACAAAGAATCTGACCTATCTGTGTGGATTGAAAAAGGAATTAAATTTTCCCGGATTTTGATTACTCCAAAAAACCTTGATCAGGTTCTTTTTGATAACCTCTCAAAAGGGGATTTATTAATTGATTTATCTCTCAATATTGACTGTACAACGATTGTAAACTGGTGTAATTCTCACGAAGTATTGTATATAAACGCATCTGTTGAGGTGTGGGATCCATATTCCGAAGGAGAAATTACATTCCCCTATGAAAAAACCCTTCACTATCGCCATATGAAATTGCAGGCGCAATCATCTGAGTGGAATAATGCCACAACCTGCATTGTTGATCATGGGGCAAATCCAGGCTTAATATCTCATTTTGCAAAAAAAGGACTTGTAGATATTGCAGATACCATGATCACGGATGGAAAAATTTTAAATCCACAATATATCAGGAATATGATTACTGAAAAACGGTATTCCGACCTTGCAATGGAGATCGGAATTAAGGTTATTCACTGTTCTGAAATAGATACCCAGAGTTCAAAAAAGGCCAGAAAGAATGATGAATTTATCAACACCTGGAGTATTGAAGGATTTCATGAGGAAGCTATCGCACCGGCAGAGATCGGATGGGGCACTCATGAAAACGATCCTCCCCTCTATTCGTACAGGCCTCCGGACGGACCAGATAATGAACTCATATTGAAAAGAATGGGCATGAACACCTGGATTCGATCATGGACGCCACATCAGGAGATAACAGGTATGGTTATCAGGCATGGCGAGGCGTATGGTATCTCTGATCGGTGGACAGTCTGGAGAGAAGGAAAAGCGGTGTACAGGCCGACGGTCAGTTATGTTTACAGACCTTGTGATGCGACCATTGAATCACTAAATGCGCTGCGAACCAATAACTATCAGTTACCTGCATCATTGCGGATTTTAGATGTGGAAGAGATCCATTCCGGAGCAGATACTCTCGGTGCTTTGCTGATGGGGCACCCCTATACATCATGGTGGACCGGCAGCATCCTTTCTATTGAAAAGGCAAAACAGTTAGTACCAGGGCAAAATGCAACAACAATTCAGGTTGGAATCGGATTAGTTGCAGCAGTGATGTGGATGATAGAAAATCCACAGGAAGGGTTCTGTCTTCCTGATGACCTGCCGTATGAATATATATTAGACATCGCAACCCCTTATCTGGGAGAATTTCATTCATGCCCGTCTGACTGGACACCAGTGAGAAACCAACAGGAGAATCTACCAGAAAATATCCAGACAGACACTAAAAATGACTGGTTATGGCAGTTTAATAACTTTCTTTCATGAAAATGGAACAAGTTACCTTACCCAGGATGGGAACATAGTAATCGGGGCAGATAGCTCAGGAGGTGTACCTATTACTATTCATGGGACTGTTTCAGAAGATGGAAAAATTCTATCCAGTGACTGGAACCTGACCGGATTGTATTCATTCACCATTTCAGATGATGAAACCTTCTTCAACGGAACGTATGGATATGGATCGGACGTTCCCGGTTCCTACCTCTGTAACAGTGTACAGATTGAATCAATCTGATTCTTTTAATTAAGAACGGTTTTTGATTCGTTGTATGTCTCGCTGAGCTCTACAAATTTTGGGACAGGTAAACAGAATTATAACTATTCCTAAAACCTTTTCTTAAAAAAACACCCATGAGGCTTCATCTCATACTTGCCTTATGAATCATATAATTTTAAGTCTGTTAGAAATTTCATATCATTTTCGGGGTAAAAATTACCGCAACGAATATAACAGTTAGTTCTTATATAAAAACTACACGTTCACACTAAATGGAACCTATGTAGATGCATGGGATGTCATCGTAACCACCTGGAAAAGAATTTTAAAAAAGAAATCAGTGATTTGAACTCACTGCCCCAATGCATCGACCGGGACTCGAACCCGGGTTTAGGCGTTGGCAACGCCTAGTGATGACCACTACACTATCGATGCATGATGTGCTCTATAACGTTGAACCTTCAAACATATATAGGTTTTGAATTGATGAGAACATGAGTACCACTATCTCACAGGAACATAACACGCGCTTTTCCATCATGAAAAATAAAAAAAATATAATAATCAGAAATATATCCAGATAATGGACCTGATTTCGATGATATTTAGGCAGATTCATATTTTACAGGTCCGATATTTTTACCATGATTCCCCTCATGGTAGACATTACCAATAAGCAGGTTATCATCTGTGGTGGAGGGGAAGTGAGTGCACGCAAAGCAGCATACTTTGCACAAGAGGCAGAGGTCACTGTTTATAGCCGATCTTTCTCCCCTGCATTTGCAACCATTCCGGTAAGAAAAATTCAGATCGAACTGAATGCAAATGATGACCAGATCTCTTCCATCATCAGAGGCGCATTCCTTGTCATTGCTGCAACATCTGATCCTGAACTGAATAATGTCATCAGAACCCGATGTGAAGCTGAACAGATTCTCTGTAATAGCGCAACAAGTCCACTTGGAGATGTCACACTTCCAGCGCAGTATCATGGGAACCAGTTTACCATCACCGTGAGTACCCATGGAAAAAGCCCTGCAGTTTCCAGATATATCAGAGAATATATGCAAAATACCTTCCCTAACCTTGACCAGATGATCTGTCTTGAAGAAACACTGCGCTGTGATCTGAAAAATAATCAGATCCCTGAAGATGAGAGAAAGAGAATCCTTACCACAATACTCAATGATCCTCATATCTGGAGTGCACTCCCATCAGGTTCGGATGCTGCCAGGAGATATGTGCAGGAGAAATACCAGATATGAAAAATACACTCTTTGCCCCCCTGACTATTGCAGGAATTTCTCATCATATTGCAAGCGTTCCGGAAATTGAAAAGTTCAGATTTTTGGATGAAGCAGTGTTTCTTACCGGAGCAAGGGAATGGTTTAAGGGAGTTGCCCTGCTGCAGACCTGTAACAGGGTTGAAGTGATCGTTCACGGTGAGCCGGATGTCCTCACCGATTTTCTCCATGGAGAAAACAGGACGCAATTTACCATCTACAAAGATCAGGAGGCCCTTTCTCATCTTCTTGAACTTGCTGCAGGCATAGATTCTCTCATAATCGGAGAGGATCAGATCCTCGGTCAGCTGAGACGTGCCCTTGCACTTTCTGAAGAACTCGGGGTAGCAAGTCCTATTCTTGCCCTGTGCATCAATAAAGCGATTCATACCGGATCAGAAGCAAGAAGAAGAACCGGGATTAATAACGGTGCAATATCAGTCGGGTCAGCTGCCGTTCTCCTTGCAGAAGAAAAACTCTACACCCTTGAAGGAAAACGCATTCTCATTCTTGGTAGTGGAGAAATGGGGTTGCTGGTAACCCAGGCACTTGCAGCAAAACGCCTTTCAGCAATATATGTAGCAAACCGGACCCTTGACCGGGCGCGAGTCCTCGCTCATAAAATTGACGGGACTGCAGTTCCTATGGATGATCTCTACCGGTACCTTACCCTCTCGGATGTGGTGATCTGCTGCACATCAGCCCCTCACCCGGTCATCTATGCAAATGAACTCAGAGAAGCAATGAAAGCCCGGACCTGGCCACTGGAAGGGGAAACCCGGCCACTCATTATTGTTGATATTGCGCAGCCACGGGATGTTGAAGAAGAAGTGGGCACCGTCGAAGGAGTCTGCCTCTTTACCATCGATGATTTACGGCAGGTGAATGACAGCGCAGCCCAGTCCCGACATGAAGCAGCAACAAAAGTCAGAGTATTTCTTGAAGAAGAACTGGATCAATTTATCCGGCTATACAACCGGCGAGCTGCCGATGAGACACTGGCCACCCTGCACACCTGGGCTGAGACCGTACGGCTGCGTGAGCGGGACCGTGCTCTCTCACGCTTACATGGATGCGATGAACATGCAAAAGAGATTGTTGATGATCTCTCCCGGGCTCTTGTCCGCAAACTTCTCGCAGACGTAACCATGTCTATCAGGTTTTGTGCAGAACACGGAGAGATAGATCGCGCTGAAGAACTGGTTTCGGCAATAACCAGAGGAGAAGGATTATGTTCCCGCAAATAAGAATGAGACGACTCAGACGACGGTCAATCAGACCTTTGCTAACAGAAACACGTGTAGAAAAGACAGACCTCATCGCTCCACTTTTTTTTGACGAGACGATAACTAGCCCGGTTCCGATAGAATCGATGCCAGGTGTCGTCCGCTACCCTCTGGCAATGGCTGGTGAAGTCTGCACACACCTTTCAGCTGCAGGTATCAGGGCTGTCCTTCTCTTTGGTATACCAAAAGACAAAGATGAACAGGCAACATCCGCATACAGACCAGACGGAGTTATTCAGGAAGCAGTCAAAAACATCAGAGCAGCTCTTCCTGATATGGTCATAATCACCGATCTCTGCGCCTGCGAATATACATCACATGGTCACTGCGGGATTGTAGGGGAATGCCGGGACGGGGTTGATCTCAAAAATGACCAGTCACTTGTACTCATGCAGGAGATAGCAGTCTCCCATGCAGCAGCCGGAGCAGATGTTGTTGCCCCCTCATGTATGCTTGACGGGATGGTTACTTCAATCAGGTCTGCGCTGGACGAAAACGGATATGAAGAGATCCCGATTATGGCATACTCATCAAAGTTTTCAAGCAACCTGTATGGACCATTTCGTGATGCAGCCGGGTCTGGTTACTCATTTGGTGACCGGACTACGTATCAGGCACCAGTTGGAAACCGACGGGAAGCCTTCCGTGAGTCAGAACTCGATGCAGGAGAGGGTGCAGACATTCTCATGGTCAAACCTGCCGGATGGTTTGGAGACATCATATCAGATGTGGCAACACTCGGCCTCCCGGTTGCTGTCTACCAGGTTTCAGGAGAGTACTCAATGATTAAAGCTGCAGCAGCGAACGGGTGGCTTGATGAACAGAAAACCGTGATGGAGAGTCTCATCTGTCTGAAAAGAGCAGGTGCAGATCTGATTATCACATATTTCGCCGAATCAGTATGCAGGTGGCTTGATGAACAGCAGTGAATACTATAATGAAGCACGGGCGCTCATTCCCGGAGGAGTGTCAAGCCCGGTCAGGGCTATTCAGCCGTACCCGTTTTATGTAACATCAGGTAAGGGCGCGAGAATTACTACTGCTGAAGGGGCAGTACTCATCGACTGCTGTGGTGCATATGGTCCGCTCATCCTGGGTCACGCACATCCGGCAGTCAGAGATGCAATTACTGAACAGCTGAAAGACGGGTGGCTGTATGGAACCCCGACACCCGCTGAGATAGACCTGGCTAAGAGGGTCACAAACGACCACCGGTCTATGGATATGGTAAGGTTTGTCTCATCCGGATCAGAAGCAACCATGGCAGCGATCCGACTTGCCAGAGGATTTACTAAAAGAACGGACATCATCAAGATTGAAGGAGGATTTCATGGAGCCCATGATGCAGTGCTGGTTCAGGCAGGGTCAGGATGCACAACACTTGGCCAGCCTGATTCAGCAGGGGTCCTGCAAGATCTTGTGAAGCATACCCGGCAGATCCCCTATAACGACATCGAATCACTCTCTTCAATCCTTGAAAAAGATGCCAGATCAATTGCTGCCCTTATCATGGAACCAGTTATGGGCAACATCGGACCGATACTTCCTGAGCCCGGGTATCTGGCAGAGGTCAGAAAAGTAACCGCAGAACATGATGTTCTTCTTATCTTTGATGAGGTTATTACCGGATACCGGCTTGGTATCGGGGGAGCTCAGCAGTATTTCGGTGTCACCCCGGATCTGACCACCCTTGGAAAGATCCTCGGCGGTGGCCTCCCTATCGGAGCATTTGGCGGCAGACGCGATATTATGGAGCATATTGCACCAGCAGGCCCAGTCTACCAGGCAGGAACGTTTTCCGGCAACCCCCTCTCCCTTGCTGCAGGGATTGCTACACTGAAACAGATTCATGCTCACCCACAGATGTATCAGGAACTTGCAGACCACACTCAGGAGATCGGGGCGGTATGCTCAGGAAAAAGTGGATCCTTTGTAAGTCTGGGTTCCATGTTCAAATATTACTTCAGACCAGAGCCACCCCGTAATTATCGGGAAGCTAAAGAGGCAGACACTGCAGGATTCAGAAAATTCTGGGATAAAATGCTTGCAGCAGGGATATTTCTTCCTCCATCCCAGTTTGAGACTAACTTCCTCTCAATCGCCCACGGTAGCGATGAAAAAGCGGCAATCTGCCAGGCATATCAGACATGCATCTGAAGATTGGAACCCGGGCCTCAAAACTTGCCAGGGCGCAGGCTGAAAAGGTAGCCGGGCTTCTTGATGAGCGGGGGATTGGCAATGAACTCGTATTCATCTCAACTGTCGGGGATGAACAGACCGGAGTACCTCTGCATGAAATAGGAGGACAAGGGGTTTTCGTTCGGGCACTTGATGATGCCCTGCTTGCCGGAGAGATAGATATCGCAGTTCACTCTATGAAAGACATCCCGGCAGTCAGACCAGATGGGCTCATCACAGTTGCCATCCTGATACGTGACTCTCCTGCCGATTATATCGTAACTGATAAAAAACAGGAAGAAATCCGGATCCTTGGAACTTCAAGCACCCGTAGAACTGCCCAGTTCCAACGTCACTGGCCAGGAATAGAAATAAAACAACTTCGGGGAAATGTCGATACCCGGCTTGCAAAGTTAAAAGCAGGAGAATATGATGCAATTGTTCTTGCAGAGGCAGGCCTGCAGCGGCTTTCCCTGACCCTTCCCGGTTTCAGATGCGACCCGGTCATCCATGTTCCATCAACGAATCAGGGGACTATTGCAGTAGTTAGTCGTGATGAAGCAGCAGTCAGAGAAATACTCGTCACAATTGACGATGCCAAAACCAGAACCGATACTCTGATAGAGAGGGTGGTGATGGAAGAGATCGGTGGCGGGTGCTATACACCTTTAGGGATCTATTGCCATGATTCATATCTCATTGCAGAAGTTCTCTCTCTTGAAGGTGACCGGATTTTCAGACTTGAAAGACAGATCACGGGATCTGATCAGGCCAGGATTTTCGCAGCAGAAGTCAGAGATGGCGCAGATGAATTAATAAAAGAGGCATATAAAAGACTTGGACTATCATCATGAATAATAAAGGCGGAACCGTATATCTGGTAGGATCCGGTCCGGGTGGTTGCGATATGCTCACAATCCGGGCACGTGAAGTAATTGATCAGGCCGATGTAATTCTCTTTGATCAACTGCCCGGTGAAGAAGTACTCGCTTCTCTTCCAAAGAGTGCAGAGTTGATAGATGTAGGAAAGTATGGAGACAGGCACACCCGCGAGCAGGATGAGATTGAACTGCTCATGATACAAAAAGCCAAAGAAGGAAAACAGGTAGTCCGGCTGAAAGGAGGAGATCCCTTCATGTTTGGAAGGGGCGGGGAGGAACTTGAAACATGCCGGGAACACGGGGTGCCTGTCGAGGTTGTTCCAGGAGTAACCAGTGCAATTGCTGTCCCTGCATCAGTCGGAATTCCGGTTACCCATCGCAAGTGGGCATCACAGGTGACAGTCATCACTGGAAATGAAGATCCAACCAAGGAAGAATCTGCAATCGACTGGGAATGGCTTGCACGGAGCAGGGGGACAATTGTCGTTCTGATGGGAGTTAAAAACCTCCCGATAATTGCTAGTACTCTCATAAAATTCGGACGGGAACCGACAACGCCGGTTGCAGTCATAGAGCGCGGACTGAGATCTGATCAGCGTGAAACTGTAGGGACCCTCACTGACATCGGTGATCGTGCATCTGCGGCAGGTGTTACACCCCCGGCAGTCATCGTCATTGGAGGAGTTGTTGAGATGTATCGATCGACAGATGAACGGATGATCCTGCCGCACTGTGCAAAAAATGCGTAAGCCCCCTTTCCTTTTTGTAAAATACCATTAACTAATCCTTTCCTGAGAGGAGAAGGATTATAATTCTCTACCCGGATAGTATCGATCATAACAGGGTGAAAACCCTGCTGGACTAACGGATACATCGGGCAGTTATTTATGAAACACTCACAATTAACAGCCAGATGAATAAACGGCCCGCCCATATGGGGAAGGTTGATTACTATCCGTGAGCAAGATCATACTGTAAGAACAATGCGTATATGCAAGGGGAGTTGAAAATGAAACGTATTTCAGGATTTATTGCCGCTGCAATGATTTTGGTTATCATTGCGGCATGTACAGCCCCGGTGTCAGCAAGTGCCGGGTACTTCTGGTCTAAGAACGGGTACCTCTATACCGGTCAGGCAGCCACATACGAAATCACTGTTGACTGTGGTGCTCAACTCGTGTTAAATGGCCCCTATGGAGCAGATTTTGACATTTACGCAATGCGGAGCCCGGTTGGAAGCTGGCCATCAGAGAGTTACATCATGTCACATTATGACAGAGCAGAACTCTCGTACAACCAGGTGAAGTATCTGAACCTTGACCAGGGTAACTGGTATGTTGTCGTGTATGCATCTTCAGGATTCGGGCAGTTCACCCTTGATGCATCAAACACATGTACAAGCCCCGTACCACCTTATCCAACCCCTTACCCGACACCCTGCTATGGCCCGAACTGCGGATATAATAACTGTGTCCCTGCTGCAACAGATGTTAAAACCGGATATCTGAACTCAGGCGAGTCCAAAGTCTGGACATATCAAATTGGAGGAGACCGTAACTATATCGAGTGGATTCTGACAAGTCCCTGTGGAGAAGAGGTTATTCCAATGATGCTCATGTCTTCTGACCAGGTCAGCAGCATGAGAGCCCAGTACTGTGGTGCTGACTTCTCGCTCTATATCTACAAAGACTGTGATCCACGATACCGGAACTGTGTTGCAACACGGGCAGATACCAGCCGTGGATCATACAAGTATGTTGGCATTACCTATCCGACAACCGGATCCAAGTACTATGCATTGGTGTACGCCAAAGGTGGAAGTGGTTCATACACACTCCAGACACGCAGCTACCGATGCCAGGATGATGTCATCGTGATGATGATGCAGCAACCTGAAACGATCTCAATGATGAGCACCGCATCGGATGTATCTGCACCGGTTAGTGTCCTTGGTTCAAATTAATCAAAGGAACCGGAATTATTACACCACCCCGAACCCGGGGGTTCTTTTTTATATGAAGATTCATTTTCATCCGTTCTGCCTGGGGCCCCCAACGGGCACCATTGGGGTTTTTAAAAAAATAGATTATTCGAGCAGATGCACAAGCAGTCCGCTTAAAAGTTTAGGTTCAAACCATGTTGATTTCGGGGGCATTATTCCACCATCATCGGCAATTGAAAAAACCATCTGAACATCAACCGGTTGCATAGCGATTGCAGCAACATACTCACCTGAATCAACCTTTACCATAAGATCGCGAATCGGGCGGGCTCCACCAAGATATTGCAGACGGGAGTCACCACGGGAATCAGTGATATCCAGGAAGGGGACCAGCACCTGATCCTGCAATACTGATACATCCAGTGCATCAATCCGGGAAGCAGAAGAAGAGACCTGCAAAGAACATTCGTACCATTTTCCATCACAATACAAATGGAAAATATGCAGATTATTCCCGTGCTGTGTAGGAATAATAGAATATGCAGATGGATCAACGGCATCAAAGGGAGTTACTGTTGCAACCGCCCGCAGTGCAGTAATAAAAGACTGAGGAGTGTAGTCTCCAAGCGTTGTCAGGAGTCTGCTGTACCCATGCACTTTCACTTCATCTTCAGCAAAGATTACCCCCATTACATGGTAAGTCTCTTCAGGAACTGTATTTCCCCGCTGCTTTCTCCGCTCAGTCACATTCACTGCTGATTTACACCGGTGGTGACCATCAGCAATATAAAGCGAAGGAATAGAACTAAATGCACGGGAGAGTGCATCAATTGCACCACTATCCCTGACTGCAAAAATCTGATGAACACTCCCGTTCGCTGCTGACACTTTCATGAGCGCAGGACCGTTTGTTGCTGCGTTAAGAAGACCGGCTATCTCCTGGTTTTTCAGATGCAGGAGAACAACCGGGCCGGTATTAGCATTCATCACATCGATATGACGTGTCCTATCCTCTTCCTTGTCATACCGAGTTAGTTCATGACGGTGAATCGCACCGCTTTCGTACTCACGAGTATCAACACAGCAGGAGAGACCAGTATAGGTCCGCCCTTCATGAGTGACCTTGTAGACATAGAACGCCGGAGATGATTCCTGAATGAGAATTTTCTCTTTCAGGGAATCATCAAAGATCTTTTTAGAAAGGGCATAAACCTGATCCGCATAGGGATCAGTGTCTGGAAGAAGAGCATCTGCTCTGCTAATCCGAAGAAAACTCAGGGGGTTATCAGCGATGATCTCACGTGCCTCATCAGCACTCACGACATCATACGGAACCGCAGCAACATCTTGTGCAGCGCCGTCTGCCGGTCTCACCGCTGCGAATGGATATATATGAACCATAGGTCAGACACCAGTATGATTATACGTATCCCCCTGCCCCTATATCAGGGCAGTGACTAACCAGTACATAACAATGGAAAACCGGAGTCAGTATATCCGTAAAATGAAACTCTCAGATATTCCTGCGGTTCAGGCGATAGAACAAAAATCATTTCCAGATCCCTGGAGTAGAGAGACACTTGAAGAAGCGCTGGTCCAGTTTCCGACCACGAATTTTATCGCTGAATTGAATGGAAGAGTAGCCGGATTTATAATATGTGGGATTGAGGATACCGGTGAAGAAATATACGGGCATATCTGCAGTCTTGCAGTAGGATCAGAGCATAGGAGTAATGGGGTTGGAAAAGCGCTCGTTCAGCGGGCTGAATACCAGGTGATGCTTTCCGGCGCGACCGCTATGCAACTTGAGGTCCGGGTATCTAATTTATCTGCCCAGAAATTTTATCAGAAAATTGGGTATGAACCGGTACTTCATTTTGCCGGCTATTATGCAAATACTGAAGATGCAATCGTGATGATGAGGTGGTTCAGATATTAAAACCTCCAGATCTCACAGGTGTATAAGATAATACCAGTCAAGCCAATAACCGCGAACTAATTATCCTTGCAGCCTGAAACCTTCTGTGAATTCAAAGAACTACGTAAAATAGAAACAACAATCAATATCATGATAATCAGAACCAACACGTACCCGGCAGTCATGCTTTGCATCATCATGTTATGGTGTCCTGCTTTGGCAATAACCAATGAATCAACCTTTGATCTTGCTTTTACCAGTCTTGATTGTGCACCATCAGGTGGACCAGGAAGTCCGTTCTATGCCTGGTTCTCTCTAGAAAACCGGGGAACACAGATTTCGATGACAGACACGGTGACCATCTACCTCTCTTCTGATCCGGAAATCGCGATCTCCGACTATCCGGTCGGTGAGACGAAGATATCATTCATCCGTCCGGGTGCATCACTAGAAAAGGGATTTGTCTGCACTATTCCAAAAAATATTCCATCAGGAACTTATTATGCAGGAGCAGCCCTCAATATTGGATTCGGACTGATAAAAGATGCAAATGAGGAAGATAATTCAATAACAGGCAGCAGTGTTGCCATAACCAGTTCATATAAACGACCACAGGAATGGTATAACGAAAAGATATCAGACCGGGTTCTCACCCATACAAACCCGGAGCGGACAAAGCGCAATCTTAACGAGCTCAACCGCGATACAGAACTAGATATTGTTGCGCAGGATATGAGCAGAGATATGGCATCGCGCCAGTTCTTTGATCATGTTAATCCGTCAGGAGAATCTCCTATTGATCGTGCTGAGCGGCATGGATATAATCAGTTAAAATCTCTCCCAGATGGCGAGGAGTTCTTCGGTATTGGAGAAAATATTGTCAAGATTCCGGTAGGATCGGTGTACCGGTACGGAGATATCAACCCTGATGATCCGGATCAGATAGCACGGGTTGCAGTTGAGTCATTTATGAACAGTCCACCACATAAATCAACACTTCTCCTTCCTGAGTTTGAAGGAGTCGGAATCGGAACTGCATATGATGGGAAGAATTACTATATTACCCAGAATTTCTTCTAACAGGAAAAATCAAAAAAGTGTCAAAGAAAAATTAAACTTTGAACTTATGTATCTCTTTTTTGAGTTGCCCGGTAAGATCGCCAACCTCGATAATTGCAATATTAATCTCCTGCACAGACGCACTGACCTGCTCTGCCAGGGTTGAAAGTTCCTCAACCTGAGTGAGATTCTCACTGGTGAGTCTGATACCTTCCTGTGCTGTATTAACCACAGATGTGGAAATAGTAGCCTGATCCTCAATTGCCCGCACAATCTCACGCATATCACGGGTGACATCCGATGCTCCACGGACCATCAGATTAAGTGACTCTATCGTTTTTGTAACACTCTCAACGCCATAAGCAATTTCAGTATGTGATGAGCGAATTGCAGTTGAGGTCTTTTCACTACTCCGCTGGATGGCGGTTATCACATCAGCAATATGATTTGTTGCCTTTCGTGCATCTGCAGCAAGATTTTTAACCTCTCCGGCTACAACTGCAAATCCACGACCTGCATCACCAGCACGTGCAGCTTCTATTGCAGCATTCAAAGCCAAGAGATTAATCTGCCCGGCGATGTCATTAATCATCTTCACTATTTTATTAATCTCAAGGATCTGACTGTTCAGCTCTTCAATATCCTCAACACTCTCCTGGGCAATTCGTTTGACGACATCCATCCTATCATTTGCCTCATTCCCAAGTGTCTGTGCCTCGCTTCCCCTGACCGTCACATCCTGTGCATGACGGAGGATCTCCTGTGAAGTGCTGGTTATCTCTTCATTAGAAGCAGAGAGATTGGAGATCTG